>FLNX01000131.1_pt1 | contig 65780 bp, 54 predicted proteins | sample 1140341 | NCBI WGS metagenome assembly FLNX01 (sample SAMEA3878208, study PRJEB12797) | bioreactor metagenome | biome: Moose rumen | place: Sweden | collected 2011-10
CTTTACAATAGACTGTGGCATTATACCCCAAGATCTGAAGAAGTAATCTGATGAGAGGCTATGGCTCACTACATCTAATAGAAGTTTGATCCGGCTTACCTGTTGCTTATGCAATCATCCAGACGCAGTAGAAATGTGCCTGGAAGGGGATTTCTTGATAGAAAATGTGTATATAAAAGCAAAAAACGGATATAAACGATTAAACAATGCTAAAATATGAACCAATTATTTGGTTTGCAACATAGAAGGGGGTAGTAGGCTACCCCTATAGCGGAATGTCGCCATACGCGCAAGCGCCTCCGGGGCATTTCGAGGCTCTGCGAGGCTCGTTCCAATGCTGGCGTTCCGCCACTGTTGCCGTAGGCCATTTTGTCGTATTCGAAGTTATGTCGTTTACGTGGCGTATAAGACCACAGAAAAGAATTCGTGTTCCGTTGGTCGCAGACGATAGACTTTTCACCTCTGAGGGCTTCTCTGAGGTTCCAGAAATGTTTTTCATTCGACAGTATGATTTAGCCTGATGATTGTCCTATTTCCATCCTTCTCACAGGTCACTGCACCAAGCCGCCTAAGAGAGTCGATGAAGGCACTTGTCGTGTCCCGATTCCAATGCCATGCTTTGGTCAGTTCTATGACACTCGCACCGATGCCGTCATCAGTACCAGACAGCAGTGCTGAATGCTGCCGTTCTATGATGTCACGGAATGCTTCTACGCGCGAGAGTTTCTTGGATGAATTTTTCTGGCCGTGCAGAAGATAGTTCCAGAGTGGTCGACTGGTCGGAATAGTCATTGAATATTCCGCGTTGTTACATTGCAGATTTTTCTGTTCCATTTCCTTATAAATAATGTTCGTGTACTAAATATAATATTCCGCATACGTTTCCACATTGTTTTCCACAAAGATTTGTGTGGAATAAAGTGCGGGATTGCACTGCGGATTTCAATGCCCAAAAGTACGCGGAATTTTTTAATAAGGCTCTCTTGAAAAATTTTATCTCGTATATTAACATTTTCACGACTTACAAAGTTTCCATTATACAGGAAATGGATGGTCTCAATGAAATTTCACATATTTGTATTGGGCAATACAATTTTTCTGAGACTACATATCGAATATATACCTGCAGGCACAAATTTGTCGGACGACCAGCAAGGGGTATAGGGGACAGTATTGAGTGCCCATAGCGTTCACATCACAAAGCTAACGGGACTATTATAGGCTGCGACCGTAGGGAAGCAGCCGCGAGATTTTTATTTGTCATTATTTGACGAATTAAATCTCCGGCACGGTAAGAGCGAACTGCACCGATCAGTAGGGCATGGAACTGATAGTCATCATCACATAGACCGCCAGTATTGCACTGGCCATGATGGTGACAGCCAGCATACCCTCTACCATATAAGTCAATTTCTCTTGCATGGCTATTTGTTATTATCCAGTTCCTCAACCTCGTGCGCTTTGACCCAGCCGTCTGCGACATCATTATCCTCAACCATATTATCACGGCTTATGTATAGCAAGAGTTTACCTCTTGCATCGTTCACCAGACTCAAAGCTGCATCGATGCAATCATTTGCGAGAAGCCGTGTGACCCTATATAAGTCCTCTGTGGCATTCGCTACGAGTGTATAATCCTGACTGTACTGTTTCATATTCTCTGTGCCTGTTTCTATTCCGTCGGCAGCGGTTTTATGTATGTATCTGATGCGCTGCTGTTAGAGTTATCGGCTGAGTGAGCTTTGTCCTTTTCAAATCTTGATTCTCTCATCAAGTCAGCCGGTATGTCTTATGTAAGCAGTCGTCATCGACTTCGTTTCGCTTATAGCCCTTTTCCTTGCTTCCCCAGAGAGACTGATAAACAGCGGACTACGCCAAGGAATTTCACCCAAAATTTTACGGAATACCCAGATAACATCTGTGGAAGGCTGCAGGAACAATTTTGCGTGAAATAGTGGAACAGTACTTGGCATGACCGCCAGGCTCACTAAATTTGCAAGGGAAAAGGCGTGAAGTAAGTGAAAAGAACCGTCAACGGTGCTTACGACATACCTTGGACGATGATGAGATTCCTTCTTTGTTCATGTCCGGCATATAGTCGCTCACGGACTGGTTGTGTGGAATACCCCGGATTACATCAGGGAATCCATCGGTAATGAAACCATCATGCAAAGAAGGAGTGTATGACGATCATCCGTAAACATTGTTAGTCGGTGATTGATACCTCCGAGTCTGTGAAGGAGTAGCAAGCACTGTATGATGTGTATGCCAGCATACTTGTCATACAGAGACCAACGGCGTTTACAATAAAGATGACCGTTATTACTCTACGCTTTGCAAACAAGATGTGTTCCATCCGACGGAGGCCCGTAATCAGAGATTTTTCCTCAACCAATAGAGGCCAAGAGCGGTGTGCCAGGTTTCCAGGATGAGAGGAATAGGTAAGAAAAGGGAATGACCCAAAAAGAGAAAAGATGAAGGTCAGAGAATACGAGAGAGGATAGTGACCTCCCAGAAACATTAACAGGCTCACTATTCAAAGACTGGAGAGGGCGGGTGTGAAAGTACCAAATGAGTGTTATTTGGTATGTTTCGACAAATAGGATGTTCAAATCTAAGTGTGGCGACACAGATCCGTACCGTTGCCATCATGTCCGGCGACCAAAGCACGTAGCACACCAACGTCGATACTGGCGAAGCAGCACTTTGTGCGCCTCAGAGTGAGTTCGACATTGGTATGCACGGCTGTCCAGAGTGGGACTGATAGCAACAGTACAGAGTGCCTGGAGTGACATGAACAACTTTCAATGTTTTGTTGTTTTCTTGTTGATATGTTTTTATGTTTATATGTACACATATAATCTTGAATACATTATTATATATATACATATATCTTAGTGTATTTGTATATGTATATACGTATATCAATGTATTTATGTATTCAAAAATACATCGGATGATGTTGTTTCGAATATTTTTAGTACCTTTGCAGCCAATAAGGTACTACTGCATCGGTAGACGAAAGGCCTTTGAGTGTTCTTTGGAATATTGACACGACTCTCCTAATCACATCTCGATTTTTGGCAGACTGTCAAGAGCCTTCTTTTTCAGTTCGTCAACGGCGCGGGTATAAACTTGCACGTATTTGAGACTGCTGTGGCCCAGAAGATCGGCAACAACCTTGATATTGGCTCCATTGGAAAGTAACTGGGTACCGAAACTATGCCGCCCACAGTGCCAGGTAATATGCTTGGTAATGCCAGCGGCCTTCGTCCACTGCTTCAGGAAGTGATTGCAGTTATCACCGCCATTGTTTGGGGGTAGTTTGAAGATTCGAGTCTCAGAAGTAGCATCTTTGGGCATTTCCCCTACGATTGCCATCAGGGTATCATTCAGGGGCATCACTACGCCGCTTTTGTGGCTGTGGCCCACTGTCTTTTTCTGCCGGAACGATATGATGCGGTTGGCATAATCGACATCACCATATGTCAATGCTTCGACATCGCAGAACCTGATGCCTGAGAAACAGGTCATGGCGAAAGCCCTGCGAATGTCCGGGTACTTCCAAGTGTAGGGCGTAGAGAAGAGCTGCTGCAGTTCCTCCGCACTGAGGATGTCTTTTACCAACATATCCTCCTTGTTGTCAAGCACAATGCCCTTACATGGGTTCTCGCTGAAAAGTCCGTCTTCGACACCGGCGAGAATGACTTTTTTGAAGCGACGGTGAACGGATGAGATGCCAGTACCGCGATGATGTTCTGAAATGTAATCAGCAAACTCTTCCATCATCTTCTTGTTGATGTAGCGTGGTTCTACTCTGGTGCTGAAATGCGGGTATTTCTCTGATAGGAACTTCTTGAAGTCATTCAGCCCCATTTCTATAACACGGACATCTTTCTTCGTGTATTTCTTGATGTAGGTCTGATAATAGTCCAGGAAGTTCACAGATCGCGACTTCTTCAGGCGATAGCCCTCCTTGTTCTGTAGGAACTCCTGTTCACGCTCGAAGCGAATCTTTCGAGCCAGTTCGATGGTTTCTTTGTTCTTTTGGCGCTGGGCCTGTGTTCTTGGGTTAGCCACCAGACGCAGAGACAGCCCTTCCTTCCTACGAATACATGAGCCATTTTCCTCCTTATAGCCCACCTTGTATTCGAGGTAAAGGCTATATTCTGAACCGTCCTTTACAGGTGTTTTGAGCAGGCGAGGATTCCCTGGCTCAATCAAAAGTGCATTTTTTCCTTTTTCTGCCATCTCGTTTTCTTTTGGTTTCACCTGTCTGCAAAGGTAATAAAAAGAATTCAATTAAGGTGTAGAAAAAGTGTAGTTTTTAACCAAAATTGGGAAAATAGGGGTGTTTTAGGAAAACAAAAGAAAATCAGACGATTGATATAACCGCCTGATTTTCTTGCTTTTACCTCCCGACTTTGCTTTTGTTTTCTGCTGTTTTCAGCCTTTAGGTACCCCGACCGAGAATCGAACTCGGAACTAAGCTTTAGGAGAGCCTTGTTATATCCATTTAACTATCAGGGCGTGCGGTTTTCGGATGCAAAGGTACGCAGAAAAGACGGAATAACAAAATATTCGGCGGCTTTTTTGTCTATTTTACATCTTCCTGCACGAAATCGGGGCGGGCATCAGGCTGTTCCGTCTGTATCTGGATGTTGCTGAACTGGACGTTGCGGGCGTGGCGGACGAAGAAGCCCTTCGCCGGCAGATTGCCCCACATCGTAGACTCCGGATACTCCTTTTCCTTCTCGTCGGCAACGGCCTCGTTGATTTTCGGCAGGTCACTCTCGCTGACGCCGCCCTTGTGGTGGATCGTGATGTTCGACAGCCAGATGTCCTCCACAGGATAGCCGGGCAGGCCTGTAATCGAGCAGCCCATCGGGCCAGCGTGGCGGATCTGGATATTGTCGAGGTGGATGCCACGGATGGTGCCTACGTGGTCGATGGGGATGATGGTGGCCGACTGCAGGTCGTCTACCGCCGAGGCATAGAGATAGCCCCGTCCGCGATTGCCTAAGCGGACGAAGATTGGTGCCTCGGTGCCCTCGACGGTGAAGTCGGAGACGTTCACGTTCTCCAGCACGCCGCCATCGACTATCTCCAGCGAGATAGCCGACGAGCCTATCCACTGGCCGAAGAACTTTTCCTTCTGGTCATAACTCGGCTTCACCACGATGCCGCTGATGTTGATGTTGCGGAAGCCGCCATTGGTCTCCGTGCCCAGTTTCACGGCGTTGCAGTGGGAAGATACCACGCAGTCGGAGATGCGGATATTCTCGCAGAGGCGGGGCGAGGTCGACTTGAGGGTGATGCCGTCGTCGTCGCTGTCGGCAATCATCCCCTGCACGACGACTTCGTGGCAGCCGTCGAGGTCGAGCGCATCGTTATTGTAGTTGTTGCGGTTGAACACCCTGATGTTCTCTATCCTCAGGCGGTCACAGGCCAGATAGTGCTGCATCCAGCAGCCGGAGTTGCGGAGCGTGATGCCCCTCACGGTGATGTCCTCGCTCTGGATAAAGCGCAGCAGGTGAGGGCGGGTGATGCCCTCATCGTTCCACGACAGTTTCTTGAAGGCCCGGCCCCGTCCGTCGATGGTGCCGCTGCCGTCGATCATCACGTTGCTGGCCTTATCGGCATAGATCAGTTGGATTGTCGGCACGTTGGTGCGCAGCGACACGTAGGCGGACTTCATCGGACGATAGTCCTTCAGGTCGGTGCTGCCGTAGAGCGTTGCCCCGTGCTCCAGATAGAGGTGGACGTTGCTCTTCAGTACGATGGTGCCTATCTTATAGAGGCCCGTCGGCACGACCACCCTGCCGCCACCCGCCTTCGAGCAGTCGTCGATGGCCTGCTGGAGCGCCTGGGTGCTCAGGACGGTGGTGTCCGACTTGGCACCATAACTGACGATGTTGTAGTCGGCTGCCGCAGTCGACAGGGAACACAACAGGCATAAAACGATTCCCTTTAACTTCCTTTCCATTCCCTTCATTTTTTCGTTGCTCGTATGAAATAGCATATTAATAAGATGTACGCGAGAAGCGAGCAGACCTCCGACAGCGGATTGGCCAGCCAAGCCTCACTGACAGGATTGAAGCCGCCGAAGCGGAGCAGGGCGCTCACCACACCCATCAGCGCACCACCGGCGATGAAGCCCGAGGCAATCAGCGTGCCCTTCTCCGAGCGGGCCTCGTTTTCCTTCTTGTCCTTCGAACGCGTCTCCACATACCAGTGGACGGCACCGCCTATCAGCAGCGGCACATTCAGTTCCAGGGGGATGAACATACCGAGGGCGAAGGCCAGTGCTGGCACCTTGCAGAGCGTCAGCACGATGGCAAGGGCAGCACCTATCGCATAGAGTACCCAGGGGGCTCCCACGCCGTTCATCAGCGGATCGATCACCGCCGCCATCGCATTGGCCTGGGGAGCCGCCAGTTGGCCCGAGGCAAAGCCGTAAGTCTCGTTGAGCAGCATCATCACGCCACCCACCGTCGCAGCCGATACCAGCGTGCCGAGGAACTTCCACGTCTCCTGTTTCCTTGGGGTCGTGCCGAGCCAGTAGCCGATCTTCAGGTCGGTGATAAAGGCACCTGCCATCGAGAGGGCCGTGCAGACGACACCACCCATAATCAGTGCAGCCACCATACCGCTCGTGCCCTGCAGTCCGACGCCCACCATCACCACGGAGGCCAGGATGAGCGTCATCAGCGTCATACCGCTGACGGGATTCGACCCTACGATGGCAATGGCATTCGCCGCCACCGTCGTGAAGAGGAAGGCAATCACTGCCACCAGCACAATGGCCACCAAGGCCTGTAGCACATTGCCGTCCATCACGCCGAACCAGAAGAAGAGGAAAGTGATCAAGATCGTCACCACCGACGCAATGCCGATGAAGCGGAAGGACAGGTCTTGTTGCGTCCGTTGCTGTGCCGACGCAGCCCCTTCGCCACCCCCCTTCATCTCCTTCGCCGCCAGTCCGACAGCACTCTTGATGATGCCCCACGACTTAATGATGCCGATGATGCCCGCCATCGCGATGCCGCCGATACCTATCGACTTGCCGTAAGCCTTGAAAATCTGCTCAGGCGACATATCGCCCACGGCCGTCGTGATGGAGGGATCCCACTGGTTGAGCACCTCACTGCCGAAGAGCAGCGACATACCCGGCACGATGAGCCACCAGACGCTCAGGGAGCCTAACGTGATGATCAGTGCATACTTGAAACCGATGATATAGCCGAGCCCCAGCACGGCGGCACCCGTATTCACCTTGAACACCAACTTCGCCTGGTCAGCCAGGGTCTGTCCCCACTCCACCACGCGGGAGGTGAAGTTCTCGTTCCACCAGCCGAACGTGGCCACGATGAAGTCGTAGAGTCCGCCCACGATGCCCGCCAGCAGCAAGGGCTTGGCCTGGTTGCCGCCCTTGGCGCCCGATACGAGCACCTGCGTCGTGGCCGTTGCCTCTGGGAAGGGATACTTGCCGTGCATATCGCTGACGAAATACTTGCGGAACGGAATCAGGAAGAGGATGCCGATGATGCCGCCCAACAGCGAGGCGATGAAGATCTTCAGGAACGAGGCCGACATCTCAGGATACTTCGCCTGAAGGATATAGATGGCCGGCAACGTGAAGATGGCACCCGCCACGACAGCACCCGAACAGGCGCCTATCGACTGGATGATCACGTTCTCGCCCAACGCCTTCGAACGCTTGGCAGCCGTCGATACGCCGACGGCGATGATGGCAATGGGGATGGCGGCTTCGAACACCTGGCCCACCTTCAGCCCCAGATAGGCGGCGGCTGCGGAGAAGAGCATCGCCATCAGCACGCCCCACGTCACAGACCACGCATTCACCTCCGGATAAGTACCCTTGGGCGACATCAGCGGCTCATACTGTTCTCCCTCACTCAACTCCCGAAACGCATTCTCGGGCAACTGTGTCTTGATCTCTTCCATAAATATGTGTTTACAGATTCCTTATAATCGGTTGATGAAGCCTGCCAACCGCTGAAGTGCCTCTTGCAACTGACTCCGCGGACAGGCGATGTTGATACGGAGATAGCCCTCGCCCGTCTGGGGGCCATACATCGTGCCGGGACTTACCCAGACCTTGGCCTCGTTGAGCAGGCGGTTGAAGAGTTCGTCCGTCGAGATGTTGAGGGCACTGTGGTCTACCCAGACGAGATAGGTGCCTTCGAGACGAGTCACCTTTAACTGCGGCAACTCTCGGGCGATGAAGTCGCAGAGCGTCTGATAGTTGGCCCAGAGATACTGGTTCAGTTCGTCGAGCCAGTCCTCGCTCTCGTTATAGGCTGCCTGCAGGGCCACGATGCCGAAGGGATTCACGTCGCACACCTCGTTGATATTGATGGCGCGGTCTATGCGGCGGCGCCACGTGGGGTTCTTCACGATGATGTTCGCAATCTGAAGGCCTGCCGTGTTGAAGTTCTTCGAAGGGGAGTTCATCACCACGCAGTCGTCCGTGATGGTGCCGAAGGGTACGAACTCGTAGCCGGGCATGATGAGTTCGCAGTGGATTTCGTCAGAGACCACCTTCACGTCGTGCCGCTTGCAGATGTCGTACATCTGCTGCAGTTCCTCTCGGCTCCAGACCCGTCCGCAGGGGTTGTGCGGGTTGCAGAGCAGGAAGAGCGTGGTCTTCTCGTCGGCGCACTTCTGCTCGAAGTCCTCCCAGTCTACCTCGAAGGTAAGGCCTTTGCCTTCCTCTTTCCGCTTCAGCGGCGTTTCCAGCACCTCGCAGCCATTGTTCTTGATGCTGGAGAAGAAGCAGTTGTAGGCCGGCGACAGGATCAGCACCTTCTCGCCCGGCATTGTCAGTGCCTTGATGACACACGACATCGCAGGTACGACAGCCGTGGTGTAAAGGATGGAATTGCGCGCAATCTCCCACTGGTGGCGGCGACGGAACCAGGAGATGACGGCCTCGTAGTAACTGTCGGGCACGATGTTATAACCATACACCCCGTGGGCCACTCGCTGGAACAGGGCTTGCTGAATGGCTGGTGCCACGCGGAAGTCCATATCGGCCACCCACATCGGAATGACGTCGGGCGACGGACTCTCATCCCACTTCACGCAGTTCGTTCCCCTGCGCTCTACTATCTCGTCAAAGTCGTACTTCATTTCTCTTACTTCTTAGCCCTCACCTCTATGATACAGTTATTCGGTTGGCGGACGTTATCATCGATGGTGATGCTGCCGATGCTGTCGGCTACGATGTGGCCGCTCGTCGGATTCTTGATGTTCTCGATATGTCCGCGGATGTCAGCCTCGACGGTGGAGTACTCGAACACACGGTCGCAAAGTTTGTCGAAGGTACAGTTCTCCAGCACCAGGTTCTGCGTGTAGCAGAGCAACTGCTCTCCTGCCAGGTGGCAGTTCACGAGCCGCACGTTCTTAGAGTGCCAGGCCAGGTACTCGCCGTCAAGCACAGAGTCATAGACCGTCACGTTCTCGCACTCCCAGAAGGAGTCCTTCGTCAGGATCTTGGCATTGTGCACCTCCACGTTCTTGCAGTACTGGAACACGTATTTCGAATCACTCTCCAGCCCGTCCACATAGATGTTCTGCGAGAACATAAAGGGATAGGTGCCGCCATGCAGTTTCACGTTCTTCAGTTTCAGGCCGTCCACCTTCCAGAAGGTCTCGTCGGCATCGGTGATCTCCACGTTCTCCAGTTCCACGTTCTTCATCTCGCGAAAGAACTTCGGACCGTCGATGCGCGAGTTTTTCATCACCAGGTCGTTGGTGTACCAGATGGCCGAGCGTGAACCCAGTGCAAAGTAGCAGTTCTCGATATAGGCACCGTCGACGTGCCACCAGGGATACTTGCCGTAGAACTTACAATCGTAGGCCTCCATCCGTTGGCATTGCTTGATGCCCGACTCGCCGTCGGTGATTGTCACGTTCTCCAGTCTCAGGTCGTGGGTGGCGAACAGCGGGCGTTCGCCTCCGAATTTCTTATCTTTAATCAGTTCCATTGTTTTGCGTTATTAAACGTCGGCAAAGGTACAAATAAAAATCCGTAATCTGTGTATACAAATTACGGATTCTGCTACCCATTTAAGGGTTTTTATATTAAAGACTGTTAGAAATCAGTTCGTAGCGAGCAGACGATGGTCTATCGGCTCCATCACCAGCATCTTGTTCGACATATACATATCGTCCTTCGTCTCATTCATTCGATAGGTCTTCACCGAGGTCACTGAGGGAGACACGGTGCGATAGAGCGTCACTTCCTCGGGCAGGTCGTAGGTGCCGGTGGTGGTGTTGAAGTGGCAGGTCTCCACATTGTAGCCGTTTTTGTAGTACTTGTAGGTGTGGCGGAGGTCGCTGACCCAACGCTTCGTCTTGCTGTCCCAGCGACTCACCTCGCGGGTGGTCAGGCGGCCCTGCTCGTCGTAGTCGTAGTGATACACCATCTTGGCCTCCAGTTGGTTGCCGGGTTTCTGGTCGTAGACCTCGATATTGTGGATGACGCCGTCCTCCAGGTCTGCGTTGTACAGATAGGGTGCATTGACGTCGTTTGCTGCGTTGAAGTACATAGTCAGTACCGTTGCGATTGTGATGATAGTCTCCATATTCCTTACGTTTTATTTGTTCTTTATCTGTTTGACGGTGCAAAGGTACGAAAAGTTGCACTTAACTAAAGTTATCCGAATGTTATCTTTAGGTTAATTCTTTTTGTGGTTTCAAAAAAATGCCTTAACTTTGCAAGCGTTTATGCAGAAGAACAAGTATAAATATGTGTCGATGGCTGCGATGGTGGCGGTGATCCTGCTGCTGGGACTCTATATGTGGATGACCTATCGCTCGGCGGTGAGGGACATCAGCGAGCGGGCCGGCAACCAGTTGCCCTGGGCGATGTTCTACGAGAGTTACCACAGGGCCGACCTCGTGTCGAAGGGCGATACGCTCAGCCTGCCCGAACTGCGTGGCGACCTCTCGCTGGTGTCGTCGGTAGAGGGTATGAACGACGTGCTAAGCCGGCGGTATCATTCGGAGATTTCGCTCGATACGCTGTCGCAATACGTCGACAGCCTACTTAGCGTGGTCAACCTGACGCGCGACTTCACCATCCTGGAGGTCGACGGCAAGGGAAACGTGATGAGATATTTCTCGGCGGGCGGGAAGACGCCCCAGGCTCATCCTGATGGAGGCGGACTGAAGACCCGTGTGTTCAGCACCCGCCGCGACCAGTCACGAGGCATCCAACTGGTGCTCAACAATCCCTACCCGGAGTTGGCTCGACGGCTCAGTCCGCTGTTCCTGGCCAGTGCCATCATCCTCATCCTCTTCGGTGCCATCCTGCTGCGCCTGCTCCGCTATCTCGACGAGCAGAAGCGGATGGCCGACCTGCGCAACGACTTCTCCTATGCGATGGTCCACGATATGAAGTCGCCCCTCTCGAGCATCATTATGGGTGCCCGTTTCCTGCACAGCGGCAAACTCGACGACAAGCCGCAGATCAAGGAGAAGTACTTCACCATCATCGAGGATGAGGCCAACCACCTGCTAGCCCTCGTCAACAAACTGCTGACCATCTCGAAACTGGAGAACCAGAAACTGATACTCAACAAGCAGGACGTCAACCTGGAGCCCATCATCGACGACCTGGTGGAGAAGGTCAGGACCAAGACCGAGAAGCCCATCGAGTTTGCCGTTGACCTGCTGGACAAGAATGTCCTTGCCGACGAGCAGTACATCACCGAGGCCATCGCCAACCTCATCGACAATGCCATCAAGTACTCCAAGGAGAGCATCTTTATCAGCATCACCACCCAGCCCACCGACAAGCATATATTATTAAAGGTACGCGATAACGGCATCGGCATCTCCCGCGAGGAGCAGCGCATCATCTTCGACAAGTTCGGACGTGCTGCCGTCCACGAGCAGAACCGTAAGGGTGGTGTCTCTGGCTTCGGGCTCGGACTGAACTACGTCGACCAGGTGATGAAGGCCCACGGCGGGCGCGTCACCGTACAGAGCGAGCCGGGCAGTTATTCTGAATTCACACTTTATATTCCGAAGTAGTTGATTGTTTATTGTTTATAGATATGATTAGACTGTTACTGGTAGAAGACGACGAGTCGCTGGCCTATATCGAGAAGACCGGCCTCGAGGATATCATAGGCGGCTATGAGGTGACTGCCGCCACCAATGGCCGCGAAGGGCTGAAGGCGTGGGAGGAGACCCGTCCCGACGTGATCATCTCCGACATCGACATGCCCGTGATGAACGGCTTCGAGATGGTAGAACGCATCCGTGAGACGGATCAGGACGTGATCATCATCTTCACCTCGGCCCTCACCTCGCCCAACGACGTGAAGGCCGGCTACCGCCTCGGCATCAACAACTACGTGAAGAAGCCTTTCGTGCCTGAGGAACTCGACGCCCATATCCAGGCGCTGATGAAGATGCGCGGCGGCACCAAGACGCAGAAGGAGACCAACCACTACAAACTGGGCCGATACACCCTCGATGCCGACCACGCCACCCTCCGCGATGACGAGACGGGTCAGGCACAGACCATCACCCAGCGCGAAGCCCAGATCCTGCAGTTGCTGGCAGAGAACAAGAACAACGTGGTGCGCCGCGAAGCCATCCTCAGCCGCTTCTGGAACACCGAGGACGACTATTTCGCCTCCCGTTCCCTCGACGTCTTCGTCAACAAACTCCGCAAACTGCTCTCCAACGAACCCAGCGTCACCCTCAAGACCGTCCGAGGCGTCGGTTTGCAGTTGATAGTGCAGTAAAATAATAATGTACGCGAGACGTTATGCCTCCGAAACGGTGTCGTTTTAGAATATCATTCTGTTTGGAGGCCACCTTGGAGCGATTCTTTGGAAATATGTTCCACAAAGCAGAATACAACAGGGATTTCTTCTGAAAATAAGGAAAAATTTGGTAGATAATTCTAAAGTTCGTACCTTTGCACCATCGAAAGTAACAATTTAAAAGAAAGGACAAGATTATGAGTACAAAAAAGAATTATCGCTTCGAGACACTGCAACTCCATGTAGGCCAGGAACAGGCCGACCCCGCAACCGACGCTCGCGCAGTGCCCATCTATCAGACCACATCCTACGTTTTCCATAATTCACAGCACGCCGCCGACCGTTTCGGCCTCCGCGATGCAGGTAACATCTACGGCCGTCTGACCAACTCAACCCAGGGCGTGTTCGAGGATCGCGTGGCCGCCCTTGAGGGTGGTGTCGCCGGTCTGGCCGTGGCCTCTGGTGCCGCTGCCATCACCTACGCCCTGCAGAACATCGTGCAGGCTGGCGATCACATCGTGGGTGCTGACAACCTCTATGGTGGTACCTATAACCTGATTACCCACACGTTGGCCACCCAGGGCATCAGCAACACCATCATCAACGTGAACGACCTGGCCGCCCTCGAGGCAGCCATCAAGCCCAATACGAAAGCCATCATCGCTGAGACTTTCGGCAATCCTAACTCAGACGTGCTGAATATCGAAGGTGTGGCTGAAGTGGCCCATAAGCACAACATTCCGCTGATCGTCGACAACACGTTCGGCACGCCCTATCTGATTCGTCCGTTGGAGCACGGTGCCGACATCGTGGTTCACTCGGCTACGAAGTTCCTCGGCGGCCACGGTTCAAGCCTCGGTGGTGTCATCGTCGACGGTGGTAAGTTCGACTGGAAGAAGGATCCCGACAAGTTCCCCACACTGGCCAAGCCCGATCCCTCGTATCACGGCATCGTCTTCGCCGACGCTGTTGGCGCTGCCGCCTACGTGACCCGTATCCGTGCCGTCATCCTGCGTGACACTGGTGCCGCCATCTCTCCGTTCAATGCCTTCATCCTGTTGCAGGGTGTCGAGACGCTGAGCCTGCGTGTGGAGCGTCATGTGGAGAATGCGCTGAAGGTGGTCGACTTCCTCGCCAACCATCCGAAAGTAGCCAAGGTGAACCATCCGGCCCTCTCGAGCCATCCCGACCACGCCCTCTACAAGAAGTATTTCCCCAATGGCGGCGGCTCGATCTTCACCTTCGAGATCAAGGGCGGACAGGAAGAGGCCTGGAAGTTCATTGATGCCCTGCAGATTTTCTCACTGCTGGCTAACGTGGCCGACGTGAAGAGCCTGGTGATCCATCCCTACACCACCACCCACTCACAACTCTCGCCTGAGGAACTGGCTGAGCAGCACATCACGCCCTCGACCATCCGCCTCTCTATCGGTACCGAGCACATCGACGACATCATCGATGACCTGTCGCAGGCACTGGATCAGATTTAAGTATTGAGAGATTGAGAAATTGAGAGATTGAGAAATTTATAATTGAAATATTATGGCAAAGATAGCAAAACAACTGACTGAGCTCGTCGGTAACACTCCACTCTTAGAGCTCAACAAATATTCTGAGGCAAAGGGACTGCAGACACCCGTCATTGCCAAAGTAGAGTACTTCAACCCTGGTGGCAGCGTAAAGGATCGTATCGCCCTGGCGATGATCGAAGACGCTGAGCAGAAGGGCATCCTCAAGCCCGGAGCCACCATCATCGAGCCGACCTCCGGTAATACGGGCGTAGGACTGGCACTGGTATCAGCCGTGAAAGGCTACCGCCTCATCCTGACGATGCCAGAGACGATGAGCGTGGAGCGTCGCAACCTCGTGAAAGCCTATGGTGCCGAGGTTCGCCTGACCCCTGGTAAGGACGGAATGCCCGGCGCCATCCGTGCCGCCGAGGAACTGCGCACCTCGATTCCCGGTAGCGTGATTCTCCAGCAGTTCGAGAATGCCGCCAATCCCGCCAAGCACTACGCCACCACGGGTCCGGAGGTCTGGGAGCAGACTGACGGCAAGGTAGACATCTTCGTAGGTGGTGTCGGCACAGGCGGAACCATCTCTGGCGTAGGCAAGTACCTGAAGGAGAAGAATCCCAACGTGAAGGTGATCGCCGTGGAGCCCAAGTCATCGCCCGTGCTGAACGGCGGACAGAGCGGCCCCCACAAGATCCAGGGTATCGGTGCCGGCTTCGTGCCCAAGACCTACGATGCCAACATCATCGACGAGGTGTTCGACGTGGAGAACGACGATGCCATCCGCACTGGCCGCGAACTGGCTCAGCAGGAAGGCTTGCTGGTGGGTATCTCCAGCGGAGCAGCCGCCTTCGCCGCCATCGAGATTGCCAAGCGTCCCGAGAACAAGGGCAAGAAGATCGTCGTCCTGTTGCCCGACACCGGCGAGCGCTATCTCTCGACAGTGCTCTACGCTTTTGAGGACTATCCCCTCTAAGCAAATCTATTGCAAACTGTGATTACGCGAGGGTGTACCTGCATGGGTGCACCCTCGCTGTTATTATATAACAAAGTGTACGCGCCCGCGCGAGTGAGAACAATATGCCAAACACTTTGAAAAGATGCTTGGTGGTTTTCAGATCTACGGAGGCTCCTGGCGTTTCCATAGAGCCTTCTCGCAATCGCCAGAAGCCTCCAAATTTTTACAAGAAGCCTCCGTAGCACTCTATGATGTGATGCTTACTTTCATCTTCCAACACATTTCAGAACAGTCATCGCGCGCACGCGCGTATAGTAGGATATGCCCTTTTTACCCCGCACCTCTTACACCTCTTACACCTCTTACACCCAACGTGGGTGTGGGAGGTGTAAGAGGTGCGGGATGTTTTTGCGTTTCGCTATCATATACGTGCGTACGACTGATGACAACGATGACAGTTGCCAAAAAAAGATAAAAATAGGCAATGAAAGTACGAATTCATACCCCGGATTGAGAAAACAGAACTATTTTTGCAAAAAAATACGGCTCACACTTCTTTTGTATGCCTGAGATTTACATCGTATGTATGCCAAGCGTATCTTACAAAGTCTCAAGTTCTTCAACAGACAGGCCAGTCGCATCTGCGATTTGTTCGATTGTCAGCAGGTTCATAGCCTTCAACTTCCGGGCTGTCTCTAACTTTTCTTGCTTGGCCTTTGCTTTTTCTTCTTCCCGACCTTTTGCCTCACCTTTGGCCAACCCTATAGCCTCACCCTCTGCCAAGCCTTTCTTATGAGCCGTATCCACAATGCTGTAATTGTCCCAATACTCCTTCCTGCTTGCGACATACTCATTGCGCTCTTTAGGGGTGAAACGGGCAATCTCTGCCTGCTCGAACAGTCGGGTGAAGATACGGTCCTGAAGGGCTTTGGGACGTTCCAACAGACGGGACAGGTTCGACAGAGCGAACAGCCACTTGTCGAACATCGTCTCCAGTTCATCCTCGCGCTTGGTGAACTTCGGCATCTCCAAGTAGATGAACGTGAGTTTATCGTAAAATACGTGGTTGTCCTCCACATCCTTCAACTTGATCTCGTGAATCAAACTGTCACCGGGATATTCGCCCTCGGGGAATGTGAAATTCAGGATGCCGACCGTGTAGACATCATCCAGCCGGTAGTCCCACTTACCTTGCGGAGCCTGCTCGCGGATAGGGTACGTCGAGTAATAGATACTGCGATCCTTGAAGAACTCCTGCTCCGCCTTCTGCATCTCCACGATGATGCGGCTGTTGTCAGCCAACTGGCAGTAGACGTCGAACACAGCCTTGCGGTCTACGATGCCCTCGCCCAGGTGCTCAGTGTTGAGATAGGTGAGGTCGGTGATTACGAGTTTGTCCTTGAACAGTGCGTTGAGGAAACTGATCAACAAGTCCTTGTTCAGTTCCGTGCCGAACAACTTCTTGAACCCGAAGTCGGTGTATGGGTTGACGTACCGCTCTTTGATTTCCACTTCCATCACTTGTTCTCTTTCTTTCGTTTTCTGTTGTTGCTTTTGCATAATACTTTGAGTTTAAGAGTTAGACATATTGCATATTGCGCTGCAAAGATAGGCAAAAAACTTCATATCACCAAATATTCAGGCGTTTTTTTGGCTTTCTCTGGCTCGGGAGAGTAGGACGGCAACTACCAAAAATTGGTTTATAAAAAGCAAAAAACTGCCACCAGCCCGCGATGGGTCAGTGGCAGTTTTCTTTTCTGGCATAGAATAATACTCTTATGATTCTGAAAGTTTAGTGACGATTTTCTCATCTAATCCCAGATTTTCTGCGATATCACGAAGGGACTGACCAGCATTTAAAAGCATCTTAATTGATTTTCTTAACTGGGCTTGTTGCTGCGACAACTGGGCTTGTTGCTGCGATAACTGGGCATCTTTCTCAGCGATAACCTTGTCTTTCATCAGCACTTCCGTCTCTTTCATCTCAAGATACGAATAGTATTCATCCTCCACATTCATATCCTGCCGCATCTCGCTGCTGGCTGCAGCCATCAGCAGACGACGCAGGATGCGCTGCATCTCTGCATCCACGCGGTCATCCTCCATCAGGAACTTAAAGACGACATCGTAAATAGGATTTGCCACTTCCATATATCTCATTTTTTTGCAAAGATACGATATTTCCACGAATCCACCAAGCAAAAGGCAAGGATTTTTAAAAACAAAAGAAATACCTACGCCTTAATGAAGGTACAAATCAAGCAGAAGACCGGACATCTTACAAAAAGGCGGGAGCAAATTTGGATTTTCGCTTACTTCTTCGTACCTTTGCAGCCAAAATAGGATAAAGATGAGTAAACTGTTTATAGAGACATACGGCTGTCAGATGAATGTGGCCGACTCTGAGGTGGTGGCTTCCGTGATGCAAATGGCGGGGTATGAGACCACCGACGATATCAACGAGGCGGATGCCGTGTTCCTGAATACCTGTAGCGTGCGGGATAATGCTGAGCAGAAAATCTATCATCGGCTGGAAGCGCTCGAGGCGACAAGAAGGAAAAGGAGTCAGGAGTCAGGTGACAGAAGTCGGAATCCGCTGATAGTGGGTGTACTGGGTTGTATGGCTGAACGCGTGAAGCAGGATCTGCTGGAGAAGTATCACGCTGACCTCGTGGCTGGCCCTGATGCCTATCTCTCGCTGCCTGACCTCGTGGCGCAGGCCGAGGCAGGCCATAAGGCGATAAACATCGAACTCTCGACAACGGAAACCTACAAGGACGTGGTGCCCCAGCGCATCGGCCTCGGCCATAAGATCGGGGGGTACGTCAGCATTATGCGTGGCTGCAACAACTTCTGCCACTACTGCATCGTGCCCTATACCAGAGGACGCGAGCGGAGCCGTGATGTGGAGAGTATATTAAAAGAGGTACGCGACCTGCGCGACCGTGGATTCAAGGAGGTGACGCTGCTGGGGCAGAATGTGAATTCCTATAGGAGTCAGGAGATTAGTTTTCCGCAATTGCTGAGGATGGTGGCGGAGGAGGCACCGGCGATGAGGGTGAGATTCACGACCTCGCACCCGAAGGATATGAGCGACGAGACACTGCGGGTAATTGCAGAGATGCCGAATGTGTGCAAGCATATCCATCTGCCCGTGCAGAGCGGGAGTGACAGGATCCTGAAGTTGATGAACCGCAAATATACCCGCGAGTGGTATATGGACCGAGTACACGCCATCCGCCGCATTATCCCCGACTGTGGCCTGTCGACTGACATCTTCGTGGGTTATCACTCTGAGACGGAGGAGGATCATCAACTAAGCCTTGACCTGATGCGCGAAGTGGGCTACGACTCAGCCTTTATGTTCAAATACTCTGAGCGGCCTGGCACCTACGCCTCGAAGCATCTGCCCGACGATGTGCCTGAGGAAGAGAAGATCCGCCGACTGAACGAACTGATTGCCCTGCAGACGGAGATCTCCGCCCAGCAGAACAAGAAGGATGAGGGGAAGGAGTTTGACGTGCTCGTGGAGGGTTTCTCGAAGCGGAGCCGTGAACAACTCTGCGGAAGGACGGAGCAGAACAAGATGGTGGTCTTCGACAAGGGTTCGCACCATATCGGTGAGACGGTACGTGTCAAGATTACGGGGAGTACAAGTGCCACGCTATTTGGAGCCACAGATTAACACAGATATGAACGACTACGTGAACGGCCTTTATGCTTTCTAGAACTATCCTCTCTAAGCAAATCTATTGCAAACTGTGATTACACGAGGGTGTACCTGCTTGGGTACGCCCTCGCTTGCTATTATATAATTAATGTACGCGCTCGCGCGAGTGAGAACAATATGCCAGACACTTTGAAAAGATGCTCCGCAGCACCTGAAAACAGGCTCCATTTCATCGGAAAAGATGCTCCATTATACCCTCAAAGTAGGCTCCATATTCGCGCTATGGAGCCTGTTTTCCGATGGTTTAGCATATCTTTTCCGATGCCACGGAGCATCTTTTTCGATGGTATGGAATCAATAATCAACGCTATTTCCTTAAATCTTCTTCATTTTTAGTTATTTTTTCAAGAAAAGGAGGATAATTTCCAGAATTTGTTGTATCTTTGCAGCGGTTTGGGGGAGAAATCCCGAGCCGCAGATGCATTAGCTTATTATTTCGCGCTTAGCCAGAAGTGCCTGAGAAACTCTTTTTGGAATATTCACGAGATAATGAAAGTGAGGCTGCCAGAGCAATCTGGATGTCTGCCTACAGTGTTAAGCTATGCCCGCGCCTTCGTGGCGTGGCATGTTCTTATTACACGACAGGCAGGGGTTCCATTTTTCTCAGGCACGCCCCACGGTTAAGCGCATAAGAATGGCCACGCCATTTTTTATGCCTTTACTTTTGCATATTAAGGGAAATTTAAAACATCAAAGCACTGTCATAAGAAGGAATGGACATCTCTTATACATTGTACAATTTTGGAATGCAAGTAGGAGAACTATGGTTCAACATTGTTAACCATACACAGACATTTTTATGTTCACCTCCCAAAAGCAAACTAAAAAGATTTGTTGCTGGACAAAACAAGGTACTACAATCCATTTACGACAAAATGGGAGATTGTAGGAAAGAAGTTGTATGGCTGCACGTAGCCTCTTTAGGCGAATATGCCGTAGCACGCCCAATAATAAAGCAATTGCATTCCGATAACAGAGTGATAGTATTGACGCTATTCTCCCCTTCTGCATACGAAGTCCTTGAAGATCAGAGTCAGATGAGGGATGATGTCGATTACTTTTTTTATCTCCCATGGGACACACATAGAAACGCCCAGCAATTCCTTGATATAATTAGGCCTACAAAAGCCATATTTATCATATCAGAGTATTGGATTAACTATTTACTAGAGTTGGGCCGCAGGCAAATTCCAACTTACTTTGTATCATCCCTAATACCAAAAGACTCTTATTTACTCAAATGGTATGCAAAACCTATTAGGGAAGCGATACCCAAATACACCTGTTTTATGGCCCTGGACGATAATTCCAAAAAGAATCTCAATCGTATAGGTTTTAATAACGTAGTGGTGCTGGGCGACCCTTTGTTTGACAATGCTCTAAACATAGCCAAGACACCATACAAGAATGAGATTATTGAGAAGTTTTGTGCCTCAACTTCAGATGGAGTCATGATCGCGGGAAGCATCAGCGATATGCAAGATTTGAAAATTGTTTGTTCATTTGCCAATTCACATCGCAACGTAAAATGTATTTTCGTTCCCCATGAAATCAGCGAAGAGAAACTCAATGAACTCAAATTCCATCTTGAAGGCTGGGCAGAACTGTACTCAGACTGTACATCTGAAACAGATTTCTCCAAAAGACAAGTGCTTATTATTGATTTTATGGGTGCTTTGTCTCTTATATACCGATATGGAAGTTGGGCTTACGTGGGAGGCGGCTTTACCCCTTATCTTCATAGCGTTATAGAACCCGTGGTATATGGCTTGCCTGTTGCTTTTGGCCCCTGTATACAGAGAAAAGTTACACCTCAGCAAATGATTAACCTGGGTATCGGAAAAATGGTAAGATCCGCTGAAGAGTTTTCCGACTGGATAGACCATTTTGCATCTGACAGGCAAACTAGGGAAAGCATCAAGCAAAGAGCACTAGAATATGCCCAAAGCAATAGTGGAGCGACCAAGAGAGTAGTACAAACCATCAATGAGAAGCATTGGGAATGAACGTGATATCTATAAAAGCAAATATCGTATTGACACTCTTAAGGCTGATTGCATATCTGCCTTTAAGGGTTCTTTACATATTCAGTGATGTCATGTATCTACTAATACAGTACGTATTCCATTATAGGAAGAAAGTGATTATGGAAAACCTCCACAGATCGTTTCCCGAAAAGGAAGAAGCAGAGATTAGACAGATTGCACGTAAGTTCTATCATCACTTATGTGATATTTTTATGGAAACCATAAAAATGCTACATCTAAGCGATGACGAAATGAAACGGCGCATTACCGTTACTGGTATGTCATTGATGGAAGAAGCCGCTACCGAGGGCCGTCCCGTCTTTCTCTTTATAGGTCACTACGGCAACTGGGAATGGGTGCAGGAAATAACGCGCCGCATCAAGGCTCCAACAATACACGGAGAAGTTTACAATCCATTAAGTAATAAAGTCTTCGACCAAGTCATGATAAAGATACGTAATCGCTATCCAACGCTACTAATAGAGAAAAAGTTGGCTGCGAGGACTATCCTTGGAATGAAACACGAAAACGAAAGTTTCCTTATCGGATTCATTGCCGACCAGCGCCCAACACGCCACAGTCTACACCACTGGACAACTTTCCTCTGCCAAGACACCCCCTTTATGGTAGGAGCCGAGGAAATAGGGAACCATATTGGAGCCAAATATCTATATCTTGATGTGGAACAAACACACCGAGGTTACTACACCATGAAGATTCAAGATATGATACCCAAGGCTGACTATGAAGACTATCCCTTCACACGCCTATATATGGAGAAACTCGAAGCAACTATCCGACATCAGCCAGAGTTGTGGCTCTGGACTCATAAGAGATGGAAGCATAAGAGGAAATTGGAACCCGTTCTTTAAAACTGTGCTACCGCTTGTTATTAATTAAAATATTTATACCGATATGAAAATCATTTGTGTAATTCCCGCCAGGGCCGAATCATCACGATTTTTTGAAAAGCCCTTGGCACTCATTCTGGAAAAGCCCATGATACAGTGGGTGTATGAACACTGCAAAGCAGTACCAGAGTTTGATGAGGTCTACGTCGCAACCGACAGTGAAAAAATCAAAACTTATGCCGAGGCCTTCGGTGCGAATGTCATTATGACACGCAATGACCACGACACAGCCACAGAGCGACTCTACGAGGTTTCTACCAAAGTTGAAGCAGACCTTTACGTGATGGTTAATGGTGACGAGCCACTGCTCACCCGTGAAGCCATTATCCAGTGTATCCCAGCCAGACTAGCGGAAGACGAACTTTACGTCAGCAACCTTATGACTGACTTCGAGAACCCTGTTGAAGTGGTAGATGCCACTAACCTTAAGATTGTCACCGACCGCAATGACCGCTGCCTGTTTATTTCTCGTAGCCCTATTCCCTACCCTAAAGGCAACATGGACTATGTGTACCACAAGTTTGTGGGTGTAGGTGCCTTCAATCGAAAAGCGCTTGACTTTTACCATAATACGCCACGCGGTCCTATCGAGAAAATCGAAGAAAACGACTCGTTCCGCTTTATTGAGAATCAGGTGCCCATATACTACTACAACTGCCACTGCAAATCTTTATCAGTTGATACGCGCAAAGATATTGACGGTGTGGAGTTGTATCTAAAAAAAGAAGAGAAAAGATGTACTATGGCAAAAAATGAGAAAAAAACAAATAATAACAGCATCAGTTAGTAAGAATCTGTCCAATGCTATATATTTGGTTCGATGTATGATTGACTATCTCTTCGTACCAAAATGTCTCTATCGGTGGCGGTTAGAGAATATCCTTACTCGCCTCACACCAGAAGAGGCCGAGGCCGTTAATTGGCGTGTGGACTATTATAACCGTCTCAACACGAAAGTTTCATTAAAGACATCCGTCTCGGTCAAACAATACCGTTTCCCCTTCTTCAAGAAGAAGCGTTACGGCTATTACTATTTTAACCTTTATACTGCCATCAAGCACTTCAATACAAACTATCGATTTCAATATCTTTTTGGAGACATCACCCAGGTACCAGATAGTCCAAAGTTCGTCAAGAGTCGCCCTATCCATGGAGACAACACGAACTCGATTGTTATGAAACTTGATGCACAGCGGCATTTTCACTTTCTAAATGACACATTATCTTTCCGAGCCAAGAAAGACATGCTTGTCTCACGCACTACATGGGCCAACGGCCGACCATGGAGGCGGAAATTTGTTGAACAATTCCTCAATCATCCAATGTGCGACGTAGGAAAGACGAGACAAGAAAAAGATGAAGACTTTCCTGAAAGCATCAAACCATATATGTCCTTTGGAGAGCAACTGCAGTACAAATTCATAGCCTGCATTGAGGGTGTTGACGTAGCCACCAACCTTAAATGGGTTATGTCATCGAATTCGGTGGCAGTCTCGCCCCCTATGAAGTATGAGACTTGGTTCATGGAGGGGCAATTAATCCCAAACTATCACTACATAGAAGTGAAGCCCGACTATTCTGACCTGATAGAAAAACTGCAACACTACATCAATCATCCTGATGAGGCTGAGTCCATCATCGACCATGCCCACGAATATGTTCAACAGTTCATAGACAAACGGTTGGAACTTGCTACCCAGTTGGCCGTAGTTCAAAAATACTTTAATCTGACCAATGACTGAAAGAAAGATTAGCGTAGTCATTAACACCTACAATGCCGAGCAATATCTGCCACAGGTGCTCGATAGTGTAAAGGACTTTGATGAGGTTCTCGTCTGCGATATGGAAAGTACCGACTCAACCACAAAGATTGCAGAAGAATACGGTTGCCGAGTAACAACTTTCCCTAAAGGCAATCTGCGTATTGTGGAGCCAGCCCGTAACTTTGCCATTCATCAAGCCCTACATCCTTGGGTGTTAGTGGTTGATGCCGACGAACTGGTGCCAGCACAACTGCGTAGTTATCTATACCGTCACATTCAGGAATTGGATCCACCTAAGGGCCTCATGATCCCTCGCCGTAATAGACTTATGGGACGCTTCATGCATGGTTATTACCCCGACTACAACCTGCGTTTTTTCTGCCAAGGAAACACTACCTGGCCAACGTATATTCATGCGCAACCCAAGGTAGAAGGCAGGGTTTGCCACATTCCTAGACGACACAAAGAACTGGCCTTTGACCATCTAGATGATCGCAGTATACACGAGCGAATGGCCAAGATAAATCTATACACCGACTACGACAGCGAAAAGCGGCGGAACCGCCACTACAGCAATATGGCTTTCATCTACCGCCCACTAGTACGCTTCTTGAAATGCTATATATTGAAAGGCGGTTTCCGCGATGGAGTACCCGGCTTGCTCTTTGCTAGTCTTGAAGCCGTGCAGCAGTTCTGCATCTTGGCTAAACATTATGAATGGAGGATGAGAAATGAGGACAGAAAGTAGACATGTCGTTTTCCTGCATCAGCAGTTTCCCTGTAGCGGTGCCGAACAGGTAACTATCGACGTAGCAAATTACCTGTGCCGTCAGGGGTATAGAGTAACTGTTCTAGCAGTAACCCATTTAGAGACTGGCTATCATGCTGGGCAAGAGCGTCTGTTCGGCATATACTTATTGCCAAAGGGACGGACAAAGTGGTCACCCAAAGTGGCTTGTGCCATACGCAGATTCATTGTTCAAGAAAAGGTAGAAGTGCTTGTCACCTACCGTGAACTACTATATGCCAGTTGGCTGAAACGGAATACAAGTATTAAGATCGTATTCGAATTACACAATACGCCCGGCTATGAGTATCTTGGCAACGACTCGTCTGGATGGCTGCTCAAATGGTTTTATAAATGTAAATACCATCGTGTGTATCGTTGGGCTGATGCCTACGGTGTACTGGATAATGGCTATCGACAAATCCTCGTCAATGAGTTGTCGCTAAATACTACAAAAAATAAACTTTGGGTTTTGCCCAACAGCATTGCATCCTCATCAAAGGTGGCTATGCCGAAAGACAAACTCGTCATCTACGTAGGGCGGTTAACTCAACGTGACAAGCGAGTTGACCGCTTACTGCGCATCTGGCAAAAAGCCCAGCACCAACTGCCAGAATGGCAACTGAAGATTGTTGGAAAGGGAAAGGCTGCCCCACGACTAAAAACACTGGCCGAGGAACTGCAATTAGAAAGATGTTCGTTTGAAGGACATTCCGCCTATATTCAGAATTACTACGACCACGCCACAATTCTCTGTCTAACATCATCGTTCGAAGGGTGGCCTATGGTGATAGCCGAAGCACAGGCGAACGGTGTCATTCCTATTGTCTTTAACAGTTTTGCCGCTGCCAAAGGTCTTATAACGACAGCCAACGAAGGTATTCTCGTACCGCCCTTCGACAACAAGTTATTTGCCCAACAGTTGGTTTCGCTGGCTAAAGACGAAGTCCGTCTGCAAAGCATGCAGAAAACCGTGGTACAAAAAGCCGCTACCTATACCATTGAACGAAGCGGCGCGGCTTGGGAAGAAATGTTACACCACATTATTGATACTCGTGTCTAATGAAACAGAAGCATATCTTAATATTTCGTCTATCTGCCCTTGGCGACGTGGCAATGACTATCCCTGCGGTTTACAGCGTGGCGCTAGCCTACCCGCAACACCACTTTCATGTGTTGACATCAGCCTTTTGTGCCCAACTTTTCATCAATCCGCCCACCAACATCACCATACATAGTTTAGAAAAAAATGTTGGCACTATAGGACTTCTTCGATACCTCAGTGTCCTGCCAATCGATAGTGTTGCCGACTTGCACAACGTTTTGCGATCGTGGGTGGTCGACTCAATGTTCCTACTAAAAGGCAAGCATGTGGCCATGCTAGACAAAAGACGAATTGAACGTAGGGATATCCTACACCATCGGCAAGCAACAAGCCGTCCGTTTTCAAAACGGTACTTCGACGTGTTTGCCAATCTGGGGTTCCCATGTAAGCCTGCGTTTACGTCGGTATTTACATTACAGCCGTTGCTACCTTTGGAAATCAAGAAAGGTACGAAACACTGGATAGGTGTGGCTCCTTATGCTCGATATGCAAATAAGACGTACCCGCTTGAGCAGATGAAACAAGTAGTAGTAGTTTTGGCAACAAGACCATACACCCAGATATTCCTTTTCGGCAGTAAGGGAGCACAGGCCAAAGAACTAAAACTGTGGGAACTTCTATCGCCAGCCATTGTTTCAGTAGCAGGTCGCTTCACACTAGAAGAGGAGTTGTCATTAATGGCCCATCTCGATGTGATGATATCTATGGACTCTGCCAATATGCACCTGGCTTCACTCGTAGGCATCCGCGTTGTCTCCATCTGGGGTAGCACCTCTCCCGCCTGTGGTTTCCTCGGCTGGAGACAGCACCAAAAAGATGCTATATACCAAAACCTACAATGTCAGCCATGCACTATTGGTGGCAGTAATCGCTGTAAGAAACACGACCTAGAGTGTCTGCGTAGTCTTCCACCGAACTCCATCATCAATCAATGCAATATTACTTAATGAATCGATAAAAACTTTTTAATATGCATCTACTGCCACTCCTTATATTGCATTTCTGTACCTGCACACTATTTTTCTGTTTTGTGCAGCGCCCCATATTCTGTCTATACAACCACAGAGCCGATGAGAAAGGGCTAACAGTTAGAGATTTCTTCACTGCGACTTGGCACGGATTATATACCGATGTGAAAGCAGCGGCTTATATGACGGCTTTTCCACTCCTGACGGTGTGGGGTTATGCACATGCGCCCGTTTTCAATGCAACGGAATTGCTCTGTACTTATGACGTCCTCACCAGCCTCATTGTGGCCCTGCTCTGCGTTGCAGACACGGCACTCTACCGTTTTTGGCAGTTCAAGATAGAGGCTTCGGTGCTGGCTTACCTACACTCGTTGCGAGGGGCCTTTGCCAGTGTATCTGTATGTTATGTAGTCGTGGCTTTTGTTTCCGTACTTATGACGGCCATCGTTCTACTAACATTTTTACTCTCTGTTCTTTGGTTACTCCCGCCCACTAAGCATCCACTACCCATAGTATCGTGGTGGGGGCATCTTTTGATTGCTCTTGTTGGTATACTGTTAGCGGTCGCGTTATATTGTATTATTCGTGGTTTTCATATTCGACCAGACACGCCAGTATATTCATATTTTTCACACCGACACCTGCTGAATCACTGTGCCGTAAACCCTCTTTATAACTTCATCTATTCCATTCATTTGAACGATGATTTCGCCCACCAGTTTCAGGTGTTCGACCCTCTGATCTGTGAGGAGAAGTTTGGCCCGCTTTTTCCCAAAGCAGGCAAGCCACAAGTTCAGATACTCAATACGATGCGCCCCAATATCCTATTAATAATGTGGGAGAGCCTTTGCGCCCATTTCATAGAAAGCCTAGGTGGCAAGCCAAATGTTATGCCTCATCTAGACCATTTGGTCAAGGAGGGAATACTTTTTTCCAACTGCTGGGCAGGCAGTTTTCGAACCGACCGTGGACTAGTGTGTACACTTAGCGGTTACCCCTCGCCGCCCACTACAAGTGTTATCCTTCACACAGCGAAACTACCCCATTTACCGGCACTGCCACGTACACTGCACGAGAAAGCATGCTATGAGACAATGGCTGTGCATGGCGGACCTCTGAAAATCTTTCACAAAGCCGATTACTACTGGGCATCGGGGCATCAACTCTTAGTGGAGCAAAAGGACTTCCCTCGCGATCCTGATGCTACACGGTGGGGGGTACAGGACGGCAAGGTCTTTGCATGGCTCGCCGACGATATCATTAATAAGTCACGTAACCCTTCACACTGGTTCACCACCTTGCAGACACTCAGTTCACACGAGCCCTTCCACGTACCTTATAATCGGATAGAGGACAATGAAGTAGACAATGCCTACGCTTATGTAGACGAGGCTTTCGGGCTTTTCATCGAGCGTCTAAAAGCCTCTGTGGCTTGGAAAGACCTGCTCATCATCGTGACAGGCGACCATGGTCTGGACACAAACCGTGTACCTGACAAAGATCGTAATTCACACATCCCCTTACTTCTGTTGGGAGGAGCTGTGTCCCAGCCTATGAGAATTGAAACTTTGATGAGCCAGACTGACATCGCCGCAACTTTACTTGGTCAGATGGGGCTGCCCCACGACGAATTCCTTTTTAGCCGTGATGTGCTTGCCGACACATACATTCACCCCTGTGCCCTACATACCTATAACAACGGATTCATCTTCCGCGACCCGACTGGTGTGACATTCTATGATAACGTATCCCAAAAGGCCATTGATGGCCACGACCTGCAACGAGAGGAGAAGGCCAAGGTGATACTGCAAACCCTGTACACAGACTTTAGTAAAAGATAAAGCACTATAAACAATATGAATACCACTTTAATCATTGCTACTTACAACTCTCCCGATAAGTTGCAATTATGCTTAAAAAGCGTACTGAGACAGACCATTATGCCAACGGAAGTGATTATCGCCGACGATGGGTCTACTGAGGAGACGCGCCAACTCATTGACTGCTTGCGTCCTCAGTTCAGAGTACCTTTGGTACATTTGTGGCACGAGGACCGAGGCTTTCGCCTTGCAGCCATCCGAAACCGAGCAATTGCACAAGCCACGGGTGACTACGTGATACAGATTGACGGGGACATCATCTTGAATCGTTACTTTGTGGCAGACCACATCCGTTTCGCTTCCCCCGGGTATGTCGTGTTAGGCAGCAGAAGCAAACTTTCAGAAGTAAAGACAAAAGATGTATTGTCGCATGATGACTTCGAGCCGGGTCTATTCACTTATGGACTGGAGCGTCGCGACAGTGCCCTACGCTGTCCACTCATTAGCCCTCTATTTTTTGGAAACCGCCACACCGTAGGCTGTAATATGGCTTTTTGGCTCTGTGACCTATTGGCTGTGAACGGCTACGACGAGGCTTTCGAAGGTTGGGGGCATGAAGAACGCGATTTGGTTTTACGTCTCCAAATGATAGGTATAAAGAAACGCAAGTTGAAATTTGCTGCCATACAATATCACTTGTGGCATCACGAGCAATCCCGTGAAAATGTGGAACGCAATGCGCAAATTATCGCAATGCGTAAGAAAAGTGGTGTATCATGGGTATCAGATGGCATCATCAAAAAGCCGAAAAAAGCAACGTTAGATAAAAGGGCATTGGACAAGGCCACGCCTTCGTTATAGCCATTTGTAATACTGTTTGCGAAATCGTTTGAAGAACTTTCTCACACGGTGTTTCTTCACCTCATACCGCTGACGCTGTACTTCACGAACCCGTTGGGCTTCCTCGGGTGTATAGAGACCGCGCTGGCGCAGGTATTCCTCCTGAAACAATTCGACAGTGCCCATACGTGGGTTCATTAGAATAATATCACCTATCACCGTTTCCAAATCTAGTGATTGACCGTCGGGGAAGAGTCTTACACGGTTGGTATCTATAAGTGTGAAGTGCCAAGTGCCGTTAACTTCATTTTGGCGACAAATAACATTGCCACAGTTCATATCCCAGTAAAGAACACCATGCTCATGCAGTCGCACCACCATTGCAGCATACTGCTTGATAATGGCGTTAATAGTCTCCTGCTCGTTCTTTTCTTTCAATCGGATTACCAATGAGTCCAACTGTTCGCCCTCAGCCACTTCACTCACAAAAAAAGCATATTGGTATAGCCCGTTACGCCATACTTCTACGTAGGCCAGTTCCTCAGCAGCCTCAAAACCACGACGGCGAAGTTCGGCCGTATTGTCGTAGGCCTTACGGCATTTGGGCTTGCGAAAATAGGAGTAATCGATTTTTTGGAACCAGAACAGGCCATGATAGCGTTTCACCATGACCCTGTCAAGACCTTCAATACCAAATTGGCTGACATCCATAATACGCAAGCGATTGCGGGCTGAGTGGATTTCCGTACCCACCTGACCGAACGTTTCGGGCAGACTTTTTATAAATTCCATAAAGGCTTTGTTCCCTTTCACTCGGTCACTTGCTACTATTTTCTGCTTGCTCATTATTTATATTTTCAAAAATACTCATTGACGCTTTAAGGACTGGACTGTCTATCCCCAGAAAGTCCAGGACGCTATGATAAATGCTGTACTGCTCTATTGCCTGTAGATGTTTTATTTGCACTGCCGTATCATTAGTCCAAACTAGGAAAGGTATTTCTATTTGCTCCTTGGGGGCCATAAACATAGGGACTCCGTGCATATAAAGGTTGTTCTCGCCCAAAGATTCGCCGTGGTCTGACATAAAAAGTACGCAGGAACGGCAGTCCGGAATATTGCGTAGCAGGTTGATAACCGAGTGGATAAGGTAGTCGGTATATATTATGCTATTGTCGTAAGCATTGAGTAGTTCCGAGCGATTGGCATGAGCCATCTCTACGGTTTTACAGACTGGCTTAAATACTTCAAACTGAGGTGGATAGTTGGTACTGTAGGTGGGGCCGTGATTAGTATAGGTGTGAACGACCACAAACTGTTTAGCCTTCCGGCAATCACGAATCTCTTCATCCAGGCCGTATAGCAGAATCCCGTCATATTTATTTTGATCCGCTTCTGGATACAGTTCCTGCAGTTGATCTTTTTTCATATAATTGGGGAAATGGGTAGGTGGCTCGCCCCAGTTACTGGTGCGCCAAGACACCTCAACGCCCAAACGATGTAGGTAATTGGGCAGAATTTCATAGAGTTTGTCGGATGGTTCAGGTTGCATCATAGCCCGCACAGCCGATATGGTATTAGTAGCGGCGGCAACAGCCGGAATAGCGACCAAACTGTCATCGGCTGTATAGGGATTGGTGTCCCTGAAATAGCCATAGTAGCGGAAATGATCTCTTCTGGCCGACTCCCCGATAATCAAGACACATACGTCGCGGCTTTCCGTTGCTATCCGACCGTCAGGAAGTAGGATTTCCTGTGCATTTTTCTTCTTTTGGCTGTTATAGTAGCGGACGGTATTCGCAATATATGACCAAGGGGCGATGAGACTGCCAAGTCCCGTTGAGTTATGGTCAATCCATAGAAAATTGTTCATATTAATAGCCACCAAGGCTAATAACATTGCAATGGTGATGCCAATTCTTCTCAACATCTTTCGTCCGCTACCATAGTCCGTTCTACAGATGAAGAGATAAATGCAAGGCGGAACAGCCAGCAGCAGGATATATCCCACCAACGTCCAGGAAAAGAAACTTGACGCTTCGGAATACTGGGTATTGAACACATTTCCCATCATGCTTCTTGTAATCAGCACTTCATAACTATTCACAAAGAAAAGCATAATAGCATTACCGACCATAGTGAAAGCCAACAAACACTTTCCGACGAAGCGGCAAAGATAAAGCAACAAATAGTAGACCAAGTAGTTCAACCCAAGCATTATCAGGGCAGCCGAGGCAGTGAGCAGCCAAGCATTCCAGCCTCCTTCCATATGTCGCATAGCGTGGCTAAAGAAGGGTATATGAAAGATAGTTACTGTATAGGCAGATAGTACCAGACACATGGTACTCAGTTTAACTATTTTATGAAACACTTGCATCATTTGAATATTTTTCGGTAATACAGAGAAATAATTATGTATATCAAACAGACCACGAACAGGTTATATAACACCGTCAAGAGCCAATCAACCTTTTGTGGGGCATTATTAAAAGGATCGGCCGAAAGAGTAGAATCGTAGCGAGCAAAGGGGTTTGTATAGATAACCTCACCCTCAGGGAACCAGGCCGTCAGTCGCGCATAGTGATCCTCGGTTCGAAAAACGTAGCACAGTGAGTCACTTCGCTCTGCCAGCGCCAGTGTTTGGTGATTTTGGCCTGTGACGCGTATGCTGTCGGCCACCACGGAGAGTCGTAGGAAAATGGTATCAGAGCGAAGTCCAATGGCTCGGATAGAAGGCAGTTCGCGGTTTCTTTCATACTTGATTTTCCATTTACCATGACCGTAGTCAGGAACTCGCATTGCATAAAAACAGCCGCCAAGCAATGTCTTCTTCAGGTCTTGGTAGCGTCCTGATGGTGTGCAGAGGAAATTGCAACGTACACCTATTTTCCCTGTACGGTCTGGCTTATGGAGGTCATCATTGGCAAGACCAAAACTGTAGTGCCCGGCACTCAGTGCCCAGTCCCAATATTCATTCTCTGTACTCCTACCTGTATCCAGTTCCATGAGTTCATAGCCTGAGAGTACTTCCATGTGAGTTCTACATGTACCAATAGTACGGTAAGGATGGTTTATCTGGATGAAATCCGAACTGGCTCCCAAATAGTCCAATTCAAATTGCTTCTGTGATGCCAAAATTGGCAGCAAGGGATCAAAGTGAATTACCTTCTGGCTACCAAATACCAGTTTATGGAATTTAAGCGGACTATAACCATGTTCATAGACATTCACCTGCAAATTTGGATCGAAGGGATGCTGTGTGATTTCATTGTGGTTGGAGAAAGTGACGATGTCATATCCCAACTTTTCCAGGGCATCCCATGTCTCCTGCGGCGAATATTTACATTCGTTCCACGGCAGTGGACCTTTCACGCGAGTATGGGTATGGAACAGTGAGCGTTTCCAACAGATAGTAGTATCTAAGTCACGATAGGGATTGAATATGTCCGGCCCATTAAACGGGACAGGTGGGCGGAAATGATAAATGGGACTGAAGGCTGTGAACAGCACAGCCAATACAGGTACAAGCAATATACAGGCAATAGCCTTGCCTAAAAAATGTAATATTCTCATATAATTAAGATGCAGTTAAAGCCTTTTAGGCAACCTGCAAAATCTCTTTTTGTTCAAGAATAACTTGTGCAAAAGTAAGGGCATAAAAAATGGTATAACCACCCTTATACGCTCAATAGTGGGATTCGCGACCCCACTTACATTATCTCGTGAATATTCCAAAAAGAGTTTCTCAGGCACTTCTGGCTAAGCGCGAAATAACAAACTAATGCATCTACGAAATCGGATTTCTCCCGATTCGACTGCAAAGGTACACATTTTTTTCAAATCTTCCAAGAATAACAGACATTTATTGAAGGTATTTATTGAAGAGCAACATAATCAGTTCATTGTTACCACAACACCATAATTTATAAAATTTGTGACATAACGATCTAAAAACATACTATATTTTCACGTTTCTAAGCATAGAGCATATAACAAGAAATACAAGCCCAGGATTGAAGGGATAATGACTGAAAAAGCAAAACAACTTGTTTTGGTCTGCAAGAGAATACCTTAAAACACTAAATAAATGCCACTTTATAGAGCAAAACAAATTGTTTTGTTTACGCAGGAATGTTATGATGTTACTTAATTTAATATCATAGCATCTAACAAACAAATTCTCAACAAGTTAAAGGAGCATATGATATTAAAGTAAAATAGGGCAATTCAGTAAAAATGATATCCAGCACTCATACCACAACTTTCACACAAATAGATAATTTTTGAAAACATTTTCTTTTCCAGATAAAAACTATCGACACGCATAAGGGCAAGTCAAAGAAAAAATACAGAATACTTGGTAGTTTCAAATATTATTCGTATCTTTGCAGCGGTTTGGGGAGAAATCCCGAGCCGTAGATGCATTAGCTTATTATTTCGCGCTTAGCCAGAAGTGCCTGAGAAACTCTTTTTGGAATATTCACGAGATAATAGAAGTGAGGCTACACAGCCCCACTGTTAAGGGCATAAGTATGGCCACGCCATTCTTTGTGTCTTTACTTTTGCATACAATAGTATTAGGCAATTTAAATTACTTGTATGAAAAAAAGATAACTGTAGTTCTATGGAGAAATTACATATTGGACGCATCATCAAGCAACAACTGGAGGAACAGAAAAAGACCACCGTGTGGCTTGCCCAGCAATTAGGATGTCATCGTACAAACTTATATAAGATCTACGAAAAGCCAACTATCGATACGGGAATTTTGCTCCGAATTAGTAAGATTATCGGATATAATTTCTTTGAATTATATGGGAAAGAAATAAATACTAAAGTAACAGACTTTTAGGACTCCTAATAAACCTCGGGAGATATGAGACGTTGATTCGGATGTAGCAAATGTTGATACATGTAGTCATATCCGCTACAGACAAATCTGCTTTTTTAGCAATGAATTAAATATCTTTGCACCACAATAACGAATAGATGATTCAAGTATTAACTTAATTAATTATTTACATTATGAAAAGATTTTTGTTATTAGCCACTATTTCGGCTATTTCAATGGTATCCTTTGCACAAGCAGATAGTAACTGGGGGGCAAACTCAAAATCCAAATCGTCGGTATCAGAAGGCTGGAGTAGTTTCTATGTACAGTACAATCCTTCTAAACTTGTCGTAGACACTAGTGGTGACGATGACCAGAGTTTTACAGGCATTACTGTAGGTTATAATAGGGCTATCGGAATAACCTATGGGACACCTATATATTTGGAAGTTGGTGTTGCTGCTCAGTATAGTTTCGTAAAAAAGGACGGTTATCTCTTCGATGACGATGATGATTATGATTTTGAAATGTCTTGGAATATGGGGTCAATCAAGGTTCCATTGAGTCTGACATACGACTGGGAAGTATCTCCAGCCGTCTCTATTGCTCCTTATGCTGGTCTAACTGCCAGATTTAATATTTTTGGAAATATGAGTGCAGAAAATGACTACGATGACAAATCTGTAAATATATTTGACAAGAAAGATATGGGAAGTAAAGAAGCCGTCTGGAAAAGATTCCAGATTGGATGGCAGATTGGCGTTAACCTGAAATTCAATGAGACATGGTATCTTGGCGCATCTTACGGAACGGATTTCTCTGAAGTCTGCAAAAAAATAAAAATTGCCCAACCAGCTTTATCAATTGGTTTCATATTTTAAGGTTATATGAAAAGAATAGTTAGTTTATTACTGCCATCATTTTTGATGGCAGTAATGTGTGTAGGATTTGTGTCTTGCAGCAGCGATGATGATAAAGAAGGTAGTGGCAGTGCTTCTACTTCCGCTGGGGTTATCGACAAAAAAACGGGGTTACGTGTCAAAGCATTTGGAGATTACAAGGTGTACTATTTAGATGATGGCCGTATAGACTATATCCGTGACAATTATGGTAAATGGTCTTTTTCATACAGTCCGAATAAGATTTCATTTACAGAAACATACAATGGATATAATAGTGATGAAGAAGTCATAAGAGTAAGTTATAATAGCTCAGGTTATTTATCAAGTACAAGTTTCTCGGATTCTGGACTATATGATGGTGAGAAATGGACAGAAAGTTCTGAGGCAACACTATCGTATGATGGAAATGGGCATCTTACAAAGATTGCAGGTTCAGGCAAGGCAAGCGGAACAGAAAAAGGTTATACTTACAATGACACCTGGACTTTTTCCTATACCTTGACATGGCGTAACAATTTACTTCTGCAAGTAGTCTGGACAGAGAAAGAAACGGGAAACGGCGAAATAGAAACAGAAACAGAAACTTGGTCCTTCGCATACGAGAATGATAGTTACGAGAATGAATACAAACAGTGGACTCCATCTATCACCCAATGGCTAGATGATATCGAAGAATTCTTTGCCTATGTTGGACTGCTTGGTGTTGGACCAAAGATGCTGCCATCAAGCGCAGAAAAGTATGAAGAAGAATATTATGACGGGAAAATGCATACAGATGAAGACTCATACTGGTTCGGTTATGGATTTAACAAAAATGGTGCCGTTTCTTATTCGTCAATCAATAGCACCCGATATGATTTCTCGTACGATTATGCAGAAATTAATAGCAAGAATACCCGCTCTGATATATCTCAAGAGAGAGAGAGAGGAAATACCTTGCATCGTTTATTCAAGCGTTCGCGTATTCACTAATTCTCTTGGTTTTTGACTATTTGGATTTTATTTTACAGACATTAATTATGAAAAAGTTATTATGGTTTTTACTTCCCCTGACATTGTTGGTTGGAGTGAGTTTTGGCTTTGTATCTTGTAGCGACGACGATGATGATACTGGTATCGTTGGAACTTGGAGCGAACTTGACGGTGACGAGTTAATAACTATTACTTTCAAAAGTGATGGTACTGGTACCATAACAGAAAAATGGCACAGTGGCACTTTCACATATAAGATGACAGATAAGAGAAGTGGAACTATGACTGTCAAAGAAGAGGGTAGTTATAGTGGCTATTCATATTATGTCTACACGTTCAGAATAGAAGGAGATACTCTCTATGTTTACGAAGAAGGTGATCGCTATCCAGAGTTCATTATGACGAAACAGGGTAAAGGAAAAGATTCAAACAATGTACTTGGCACTTGGATATATGAGGAAGGGTACAATTCTTTTTCTCTTACGTTTAAGAGTGGAGGAACAGGAACTGCTATTACAAAATATTACGACTCGTATTCTGGAATGGAAACTGAAAAAACAACATTCACCTATTCTATGGCAAGCAGTAATAGCGGAACTCTAACAATTAGAGGTTATGATAGTTATAGCGGTTACAGCAACGAGGTGTATACTTTCAAAATTCAGAATAATAGACTGTCGCTCTATTATGAAGAATACTTTGTATGTACATTTATTAAACAATAGCCGCTTTGACTGATAGATTTTTTGTTTTCTTTGCAATTAATCTAACAGCCTGTTTGTTGTGTATAGACACGGCAAACGGGCTGTCTCTTCACCATTTATCAGCGTCTTTGATAACTTCATTCATACTTAGTTGGCCAACTTCATACATTAAAAATTTCAAAATCAGAGTTATTACTCAAATTATATTAGGTCTGCCATTCCTGACGATATGCATTGTAGACTGTTACTGTCAAGAATTCTTTGGGACACAAGTTTCGCCTCAGATATTATCGAGTATCACTCTTAGCAATCCGTCAGAGATAAGTGAGTTTCTATCAACCTATTTGGGACTTCAGATTCTGAAACATTGGCGAATTACATTGTTACTTCTCCTGACTCTCCTTTTACCATTCTGCCTCTTTTTCAGAATTAAATGTTCAAGAGATAGAGTATTCAGCATGGCATTGATCCCTGTTGTGGCAATAAATCTATTATATGAACTTGTGCCATCATACAGATATCTTCAGTTGTATCTCTACGGAAAGGATTTACAAAACTTGGAGGGTCTTATTTTCCGGCATTATCATGAAGAAGTACCTACGCCCATACACCGATTAGCATTTGCGTATTTCTCACTGAAGAAGTCGGCATTGGTCTTGAATAAGATAAAGCGGTCAACGATTACGGCACAAATTGAGAATTGTTCCTTTTTGTCACCACACATCATATTGATAATAGGTGAAAGCTTTAACAAGCATCACTCGTCACTTTATGGATACACTTTGTCGACGACCCCATTGCAGAAGAATCGTATGAGTGCCGGAGAACTGTTTGCTTTCACTGATGTCGTGACACCCTGGAATATCACCAGCAATGTCTTCCTCAATATCTTTTCCACTTGGGAATATGGGGATCAAGGCGGAGTTGAGACCTATCCGCTTTTTCCTATTTTATTCAGAAGAGCAGGTTACTCTGTAAACTTCTTTTCCAACCAATATTTGCTGAGCGGCTTTTTGAAAGGTGCGACAAACCAGGCTGGGCACTTTTTCCTTTCAGATATGGAACTGAGCGATTACCTATTCACATATAGAAATCGAAGGAAGGTTAAATATGATATGGGGCTCGTTAAGGAGGTAAAACAAAATAAACAGGACCTTAATCAAGCATTTACTCTTGATATCATTCACCTCATCGGACAACATTTCGACTATAAACAGCGCTACCCCCGAGAAATTGCATTCTTTTCAATAAATGATTACAGTAATAGGAATCTTGACCATTATGAAAAACGAGTCTTAATGCACTACGACAATGCAACAAGGTATAATGACGTGGTTGTTGACAGCCTTATCCGCCTCTATGAGCAAGATGATGCGGTTATTGTATTCCTTTCTGATCATGGTGAAGAAGTTTACGATGACTTTCCTATTCATGGTCGCCTATTTCAATCACCCACATCTTTACAAGCCAGAAATGAATATGAAGTACCTATGTGGATATGGCTTTCTGAAAGATATAAAATCAACCACCCCAATATAGTATCCGCTATCCGTAGTTCTTTGAACAAACCATTCTTAACAGACGGAATCCCACAAGTTCTATTATTTCTTGCTGGAATAAAATGCAAATGGACTAGTGAACAACGAAATATCCTTAGTCCGCAATATGATCCCAAGCCAAGAATTATAGGTGGAAACGTGGATTACGACATAATAATAAAGGATACAATAAACAGGGTTAACAAATAGCGTATAAAAAAGAAATACTGCCACCGGCTCGTGAGGGCCAATAACAGTTTGGGGTTGGGCAAATGCCAAGCGCCTCTTACAATGCCTCAAGTTCTTCAGCGGACAGACCTGTGGCCTTCATAATATCGGCCATGTGTAACCCCATCTCCTTCAAATTTCTGGCAATCTCGACTCGTTCTTCAGCCCGTCCTTCTGCTTGTCCTTCTTCCCGTCCTTTGGTCAGTCCTTCTGCCAATCCTTTCTTATGAGCCGTATCCACGATGCTGTAATTGTCCCAATACTCCTTCCTGCTTGCGACGTACTCATTGCGTTCCTTAGGGGTGAAGCGGGCAATCTCCGCCTGCTCAAACAGACGGGTGAAGATGCGGTCCTGAAGGGCTTTGGGACGTTCCAACAGGCGGGACAGGTTCGACAGGGCGAACAGCCACTTGTCGAACATCGTCTCCAGTTCATCCTCGCGCTTGGTAAACTTCGGCATCTCTAAGTAGATGAACGTGAGTTTATCGTAAAATACGTGGTTGTCCTCCACATCCTTCAACTTGATTTCGTGAATCAGACTGTCACCAGGATATTCGCCCTCGGGGAATGTGAAATTCAGGATGCCGACTGTGTAGACGTCATCAAGCCGATAGTCCCACTTACCTTGCGGAGCCTGTTCGCGGATAGGGTACGTCGAGTAATAGATACTGCGATCCTTGAAGAACTCCTGCTCCGCCTTCTGCATCTCCACGATGATGCGGCTGTTGTCAGCCAACTGGCAGTAGACATCAAATACAGCCTTGCGGTCTACGATGCCCTCGCCCAGGTGCTCGGTGTTGAGATAGGTGAGGTCGGTGATTACGAGTTTGTCTTTGAACAGTGCGTTGAGGAAACTGATCAACAAGTCCTTGTTCAGTTCCGTGCCGAACAACTTCTTGAACCCGAAGTCGGTGTATGGGTTGACGTACCGCTCTTTGATTTCCACTTCCATCACTTGTTCTCTTTCATTCGTTTTCTGTTGCTGCTTTTGCATAATACTTTGAGTTTAAGAGTTAAACTTATGTTTATCGGTGCAAAGATAGGCAAAAATCCTCATACCACCAAATATTCAGGCGTTTTTTGTAGCATGAGGCTGGAAAAAGTTGCCATAACTAGACTTGTTGCTGCGACAGAAGTCCAGACATCCTACAAAAAGGCGGGAGCAAATTTGGATTTTCGCTTACTTCTTCGTACCTTTGCAGCCAAAATAGGATAAAAATGAGAAAACTGTTTATAGAGACATACGGCTGTCAGATAAATGAAAGAATGAAAAAATGAAAGAGTTTATCAATGTGCTGCGGCGATTCATTCCGCCCTATAAGAAATACCTGGTGCTGTCGGTGGTGTTCAATATACTGTCGGCGGTGCTCAATATCTTCTCCTTTGCCGCCCTGATTCCCATCTTGCAGATCTTGTTCCAGACGAGTGATGCCGAGGCGGCTACGGAACTGATGGCATGGGACTGGGGAAACGCCCAGGGGGTGCTGATGAACAACATGAACTACTACGTGAACGGCCTCATCGCCAAGTGGGGACAGCCTACGACGCTATTGCTTATCGGCCTCTTCCTTAGTGTGACCACCTTCCTGAAGACGGGCGCCTACTTCTTGTCGGCAGCCACCATCATACCGATTCGGACGGGTGTGGTGCGCGATATCCGCAACCAGGTGTACCAGAAGATCACCTCGCTGCCCTTAGGTTTCTTCTCCGAGGAACGCAAGGGTGACATCATTGCCCGTATGAGCGGCGATGTGCAGGAGATAGAGAATTCGATTATGTCGAGTCTGGAGATGCTTTTCAAGAATCCCATCCTGATCATCAGTTACTTCGCCGCCCTGATCTTTATCTCGTGGGAACTGACGCTCTTCACGCTCGTCATCGTACCCATTATGGGCTGGTTTATGGGCAGAGTAGGCCGTAAGTTGAAGGCTCAGTCCATCAAGGCCCAGGCGCTTTGGAGCGATACGATGAGTCAGGTGGAGGAAACGCTCAGCGGCCTGCGCATCATCAAGGCTTTCTGTGCGGAAGACAAGATGAACAAGCGTTTCGATCAGATCAATACAGCCTATCGCAATGACATTATGCGGGTGAACATCCGTCAGTCGTCAGCCCACCCGATGTCGGAATTCTTAGGCACGATTATGATTGTCATCGTGCTGTGGTTCGGTGGCGTGCTTGTGTTGAACACCCATACCCTCTCAGGCCCCATCTTCATCTATTATATGGTGATGCTCTACTCGATCATCAACCCGCTGAAAGACTTCTCGAAGGCTGGCTACAATATCCCCAAAGGACTGGCCTCGATGGAGCGCGTGGACAAGATCCTGATGGCAGAGAATACCATCAAGGAGCCGAAGCATCCGAAGCGCATGCCCAGTTTCGAGCATCAGATAGAGTTCAGGAATGTCTCGTTTAAGTATGGCGAGCAATGGGTGTTGCGTGATATCAACCTGACGATACCCAAAGGCAAGACCATCGCCATCGTGGGTCAGAGCGGCTCAGGCAAGTCGACACTCGTAGACCTGATACCCCGCTACTACGACGTGCAGGAGGGAGAGGTGCTGATAGACGGCATCAACGTGAAGGATCTCGGCATCCACGACCTGCGCCAACTGATAGGCAACGTGAACCAGGAGGCCATTCTCTTCAATGACTCCTTCCGGAATAATATCGCCTTCGGTGTGGAGAATGCAACGGACGAAGAGATCGAGGAGGCTGCCCGCATTGCCAATGCCTATGATTTCATTATGGCCTCTGAGGCCGAGTTTGATACGAATATCGGTGACCGTGGTGGACGGCTCAGCGGCGGACAGCGCCAGCGTGTCAGCATCGCCCGGGCTATCCTGAAGAACCCGCCCATCCTGATCCTCGACGAGGCCACTTCAGCCCTCGACACAGAGAGCGAGCGACTGGTGCAGGATGCCCTGGAGCGACTGATGAAGACCCGTACCACGGTAGCCATCGCCCATCGCCTGTCGACCATCAAGAATGCCGATGAGATCTGCGTGCTGCACGAAGGACGCATCGTGGAGCGGGGTACGCACGACGAGTTGCTCGGCATTGACGGCTACTATAAGAAACTGCACGAAATGCAGCAAGTATAGGAAGTGAATAGTGAAGAATGAGGGAAAGAGTCATATTCCTGTTGAAGACGTATCTGTGGACGGTGCTGGTGTTCATCATCGCCAAGGTTGCGTTTATGCTCTGCTGCCATGAGGGACACGTCTTCACGATCGCCGATGTGTGGCAGGTGCTGACCCACGGTCTGACGCTCGACCTCTCCACAGCACTCTATATTCTGATCGTCCCGTTCCTTGTTTGCATCGTCAGTGTCTGGTGGAACAAAGGGAAGGTGCTGGGACGCATCCTCTATGTTTATTTTGCCGTCATTGCCATAGCAATGTCACTGGCCTTCGTGGCTGATACAAGTCTCTATCCTTTCTGGGGATTCAAACTCGACTCATCCTGCCTGCAATATTTGGATACACCTACCGAGGCGATGGCCAGTGTCAGTACGGGCTACTTGGTCATCAGGTTCGTGGCTATCATCATTATCGCCTTCCTGATATTCCGGGGATTCCCCAAATTCTCCATTCTCAAATCTCAGATCTCACACCTAATAGAGACGACCGTCTATCTGCTGCTGATTCCCGGCATCGTCATTGGCATCCGTGGCGGACTGGATGAATCGACGACCAACATCGGGCAGGTGTACTATTCGCAGGATCAGTTTCTGAACCATTCAGCCGTGAACCCCGTGTTCAGTTTCCTTGCTTCGTTTGAGAAGACGGTGAGCGCGATTCCCGACTATCCGTTTATGGAAGAGACGGAACGCGAGCAACTGATGGAGGGACTCTACTTCACTGACAGCATCGACCCAGACACCCTGCTTCGAACGAGTCGCCCTAATGTCGTCGTCATCCTGATGGAGAGTTGCGGTGGCATCTTCACGGAGGATATCGGCAAGCGCAGCGATATTATGCCCCGTCTGAACCAGTTGACCCGTGAGGGTGTGTACTTCTCCAACTTCTACGCCAACTCCTACCGCACGGATCGCGGCACGCTCTGCACCTGGAGCGGCTATCTGTCGTTTCCGCGTTCGTCACTAATGAAGATGCCCTCGAAGACACGCCACCTGCCGGGCATAGCCAATTCCCTGCGACAGCAAGGCTACCAGACGCACTACCTCTACGGGGGAGACATCAACTTCACCAATATGCGCAGTTACCTGGTGACCATCGGTTTCGAACAACTGCACTGGATGAAGGACTACACTTCGGAAGAGCAGGAGTCGGCCGTCTGGGGCGTACGCGACGACATCACCTTCGGCACCCTCTATGATATGATCACCCAGCAGGCGCAGCCCTACCTGATAGGCTACTCCACCCTGAGCAGTCACGAACCCTGGGACGTGCCCACTCACCGGCTGGACGACGAGGTACTGAACGCCTTCAACTATCTGGACGGCTGCATCGGCGACTTCATTGACAAAATTAAGCAGACTCAACAGTGGGACAACCTGCTCGTCATCCTGCTGCCCGACCACGGCTTCAGTTACTTAGGCGTGGGCGAGGAAGACGAGGGCCACGACCACGTGCCGATGCTCTGGCTGGGCGGTGCCATCAAGGAACCTCGACGCATAGAGCAACTCTGCAACCAGTCGGACCTGGCCGCCACGCTCTTAGGACAGATGGGCATCAGCCACGACGAATATCGGTTCAGCCGCGACGTGATGAGCAAGGGCTACCACTACCCCTTTGCCGTGCATACCTACAACAATGGCATCACGATGAAGGACAGCACGGGCTTTGCCGTCATCGACCTGAATGCGAACAAGATCGTGACCGACCAGAGCAGTGACAGCAAACGGCTGATCCGTCTGGGCCAGGCCATCCTGCAGACGGCGGCGGAAGACGTGAAGGGGATGGGGAGAAATTGAGAGATTGAGAGATGAAGGACTTTAGACGATTAGGACTATTGGTGCCACTGATGGCCACGCTGTGCAATCTGCTGATTGCCTACGGGGTCTACTTCGTGGCACGTTTGGTCTACCTGTTCGTCAACTTCAGTTACTTCGGACAGAACCTGTCGGCAGCCCACCTGCTGGAGTTGCTGGGCGGTGGACTGGTGTTCGACACAGCCGCCATCCTCGTAACCAATATTCCCTATATCGTGCTGATGCTCCTGCCCTGGCACGGCAAGGAGACGCACGGCTATCAACAGTTCTGCAAATGGTTGTTTGTCATTATCAACGGGGCGGCGCTGGCCATCAACCTCTGCGACAGCGTCTACTTCCAATACACGATGCGACGCACCACGACCACAGTGTTCCAAGAGTTCTCCAATGAGGGGAACCTCGGTTCCATCTTCCTGACAGAGACCGTGCATCACGTCTATCTGGTGCTAATCTTCATCTTGGTGGTGTGGCTGATGTACAGACTGTATCGCCAACCGGGACTGACGCGCCGTCAGAACTGGTGGCAGTACGACCTGACGATGCTGCTGTCACTCTGCGCCGTGGCGCCCTTCGTGGTGGCAGGCATCCGTGGCGGCTTCACCACAGCCGTGCGCCCAATCACCATCTCGAATGCCAACCAGTATGTAGACCGTCCCATTGAGGCCGCCTTGGTGCTGAACACCCCCTTCTCCCTCTACCGAACCATCGGCAAGGACGTGTTTGTGGTGCCTGACTATTTCGACAACGAGCAGGAGATGGCGGCTATTTATTCCCCTGTCCATACGCCTAACGACAGTCTGCCCTTCACCCACAAGAATGTGGTGGTGCTGATCGTGGAGAGTTTCGGACGAGAGTACATCGGTGCCCTCAACAAGACCTTGGAGAACGGGCAATATAAAGGCTACACCCCCTGCGTAGACTCGCTTATCAGCCGGAGCGTCACCTTCAGCCGTTCCTACTGCAACGGGCGCAAGAGCATCGACGGCATGCCCTCCATCCTGTCGAGCATCCCGATGTTCGTTGAGCCTTTCTTCCTGACACCGGCCTCGATGAACCACGTCAGCGGCATCGCCTCGCTCTTAGGGGCCGAGGGCTACTCAACAGCCTTTTTCCACGGGGCACAGCGCGGCTCTATGGGCTTTATGGCCTTCGCCCGCAGCACTGGTTTCCAGAACTACTACGGACGGGAGGACTTCAACAACGACCCGCGCTTCGGCGGCGACAACGACTTCGACGGCACCTGGGCTATCTGGGACGAGCCATTCCTGCAATACTACGCTGCGAAGATGTCGGAGATGAAGGAGCCGTTTATGACTGCCGTCTTTACCGCCTCAAGCCATCACCCCTACGTGGTGCCCAAGCAGTACGAAACCGCCTACCCGGAGGAGGGCCTCGTCATCCACAAGTGCATCCGCTATACCGATATGGCCATAGGCAGATTCTTCGAGAGAGCCAGCAGGGAGCCTTGGTTCCACAATACCATCTTCGTGCTGACCAGCGACCACACCAACCTCTCCGACCACGCCTGTTACCAGACCGACCTCGGCGGTTTCTGCTCACCTATCATTATCTATGAGCCAGGCAACCCGGAGCGACAGCCAGAGGTGCAGGAAAAGATTGCCCAGCAGATAGACATCCTGCCCACCGTGATGGGAATGCTCCACTATCAGAAGCCCTACTTCGGTTTCGGCATCGACCTGCTGAACACCCCGGCGGAAGACACCTGGGCAGTGAACTATCTGAACGGCATCTATCAATACGTCAAAGGCGGCCATGTGCTCCAGTTCGACGGGCAGCAAAGCAAGGGTCTCTATTCCCTCGACGATTCGCTGATGCAGCACAACCTGCTCCATCAGGGATCCGCCCCCTCGGAGATGGAGCGCGAACTGAAAGCCATCATCCAACAGTATATAGTGCGGATGACACAAGACCAACTACAACCAGAGAAGTGAAAAGATGATCAGACTATTTCAAAATAAAAGTGCGGCACGTCCCGTTGCCCTGTTGTGGAACATCGCCTTGCTCTACGTAGCCTACGGGGTGACGCGGCTGGCCTTCTATCTGGAGAACAGCAGCCTCTACAGCCACATCGCCAGTTCCGACAAGATCGGGGGCATCGTGTGGGGAAGCCTGCTGTTCGACACCTCCGCCATCGCCTATACCAACGCCCTCTATATCCTGCTGGTTCTCCTGCCCCTCCATCAGAAGGAGGGCAGCGGGTGGCAACAAGCCTGCAAGTGGCTCTACCTGATCGTCAACAGTCTGGCACTGGCTATGAACCTGGGCGACTCCGTCTACTTCAAATTCACGGCCCGCCGCACCACCGTCGCCTTCTTCAGCGAGTTTGGCGGCGACGATAAACTGGGCAGCATCGTGGGCTATGAGTTCATCCAGCACTGGTATCTGGTGGTGTTGTTCATCCTGCTTGTAGGCTTCCTCTACGTCTGCTACCTTCAGCCAAGCCGTCAGACGCAGCCCCGGCGACGCTACTACGTCAGCCAGACCCTGTCGCTGTTGGTGGCCGCCTACCTCTGCTGGGCCGGTATGCGTGGCGGTCTATGGGACAACCGTCCCATCAAGATCAGTACCGCCAACCAGTACATCATCCGTCCGAACGATGCCTCGCTGATCCTCAACACGCCTTTCTCCATGATCAGGACCATCGGGAAAAACTCCTACCATAACCCTGCCTACTATGCGCCGCAGGAGTTGGAGCGCATCTACACGCCCATCCACTCCCCCCAAGTACAGGAGGGGTCGGGGGAGGTCTCCTTCACAAAAAAGAACGTAGTGGTCATCTTCCTGGAGAGTTTCGGACGTGAGTACTTCGGCAGCCTCAACAAGGAGATACTGCCGGGCTACAAGGGCTACACCCCCTTCCTCGACTCGCTGATGCAGCAAGCCGTCAGTTTCCGCTACACCTATGCCAACGGCAGGGCCAGCATTGACGCGATGCCTTCGGGACTCTCGGGGCTGCCGATGTTCGTAGAGTCGTTCGTGGCCGCCTCGCACGCCACCAACCACTTAGGCGGACTGGCCAACTGCCTGTCGGAGATGGGCTATCAGACCGCCTTCTTCCACGGGGCACCGGCCAGCAGCCTCGGCTTCCAGGGATTCTGCAAGTCGACGGGATTCCAACAATGCTGGAGCCAGGAAGACTTCGAGGCTGATCCACGGACTGAGGGCCCAGCCGCCTCCGACAACTGGTGGGGCATCTGGGACGAGCCGTTCCTGCAGTACTTCCGTATGAAGATGAGTGATATGCAGCAGCCGTTTATGACCACGCTCTTCACGCTCACCAGCCATCACCCTTTCCATATCCCCGAACAGTATCAGGCCGTCTATCCCGAAGAGGAACTGCCCATCCACAAGTGCATCCGCTATACCGACCACGCCCTGAGCCGCTTCTTCGCCGAGGCCGTCAAGGAGCCGTGGTTCAGGAATACCGTCTTCGTGTTGACGGGCGACCACACCAATATGAGCAACCACGCTGAATACAAGAGCGGCATCAACCAGTTCAGCACCTCCATCATCATCTACGATCCAAGCGGCGACCTGAAGCCGGGCATCCGTGAGGGAATCGCTCAGCAGACCGACATTATGCCCACCATCCTCGGCATCACCGGATACGACAAACCGTATATGGCCTTCGGCTGTGACCTGCTGAACACGCCAGCCAGCGACATGTGGGCCATCAACTACCTTGATGGCATCTACCAGTACTGCAAGGGTGACTATGTCCTCCAGTTCGACGGGCAGTCCACGATTGGCTTCTACCGCCTGACCGACTACCTAATGCAACACAACCTGAAGGGGCAGACGGCAGAAGAACCGAAGATGGAGCGCGAGGTGAAAGCCATCATCCAGCAGTATATGGAGCGGATGATAGACAATCGATTAGTCCCCTAACCCACAGGAAGCATGATGAAGTTCCGAGATATCAAATGGACGAAGCCCATCGTGGCGCAGTGGCCGGTGATGCTGGCCTATATCGTGCTGATCGGCTGGGTATCGGTCACGAAGAACCCCATCCCGCGCTGGATGCTCATCTTCCTGCACGCCTATCTCGTTGCAGCCCTGATCACGCTGACCAGGAGCCGACTGGTGAAGGCACTGGCCTATGTCGTCATCTACGTGCTCTTCACGACAGAGATCGTACTGGAGTGGCTCTTCGGCCTGAACATATCCCCCTACGTGCTGACCATCCTGGCTGAGACCAACACCAGGGAAAGCGGTGAATTCCTGGAATCGCTGCTCACCAAGCCGCAGTTGTGGCAGGTACCGCTCTGTCTCGTGTGTGCCATCACCCTGAACATCTTTGCGGAGCGGAACAGAAAGAGGGTGGCCGGCTGGCTGGAAGGGGGTACGACAGCCAAGGTGCTCAAGACAGTGGCTGCCATCCTGCTGGTGGGAGGCGTCGTTTTCAGTTACCTCTACGTCAACCTGTTGCGCTGCGAGGAGATGAATCAGGTGGACGAATGGCGCAGCCACATGCGCAACCCTGATGACCTCGTGACCAAAGTTGCCGTCTCGCTCTACGATATCAGGATGGCAGAGAAGGAGATGCAGCGGGTCATCGCCTTGGCGGAAGCAGAGGCCGGGACATCAGCAGAAGGCATAAGTCCGAAGCAGGCACCCGCAACTGATGCCGACTCGCTGAACATCGTCTTCGTGATAGGCGAATCCTATATCCGCGAACACGCCGCCCTCTACGGCTATCCCCTGCAGACCACGCCCTTCCTCTCCCGTGAACAGCAGGAAGGGCGGCTCTTTGTCTTCAAGGATATGGTGAGCCCCTACAACCAGACCACCCGCGTCATCCGCAACCTGCTCAGTTGCAACAGTCTGGGACACGGCGAGGACTGGGCTTCAGCCGCACCATTCACGGCTGTCTTCAAGAGGAACGGCTATCACGTGGCCCTCTATGACAACCAGAAGGACTTCGATATGGGCTTCGTTTTCGCCTTCTCACTTAACACCTACCTCTACCATCCACGTATAGTAGCGGCCTGCTACGACGAGATGAATGACAGCACCTTCGAGTTCGACAGTCAGATGATAGACTACTACCAGCGCAAGGCCTCGCTGACGGCAAGCCGTCGGCTGGTGCTCTTCCACCTGATGGGCCAGCACGTTGCCTATCAGTACCGCTATCCTGAGGCTTTCGCCCACTTCACGGCTGACAGCACCAGTTTCCGCCGGGAACCGTGGCTGACGGAAGAGATGCGCCGGGACATAGCCCACTACGACAATGCCACCCTGTACAACGACCACGTGCTGCAGCAGATTATCAGCCTCTACGACCAGGAGAACACCATCGTCGTCTATCTCTCCGACCACGGCGAGGAAGTCTATGACTATCGCGACAACCTGGGCCGCGACGACTGGAATATGGGCGGCGATCCCAAGCAGGTGCTCCGCTGGCAATATATGGTGCCCTTTATGGTCTGGTGCTCCGACCGGTATGCAGCAGCCCATCCTGATAGGATAGAGCAGTTGCGCCAGGCTATTGACCGTCCCGCGATGCTCGATAATGTCTGTCAGATCCTGTTCCATCTGGCTGGCATCCAGACCGGCTACTATCATCCTGACCGCGATGTGCTGTCGGCCAGTTACACCTACCCGAAGCGCATCATCAACGAGACGATCGACTGCGACAGCCTGAAATAAGGAAATAGGGATCCGCCTGACTTAAAGGATATGGCGGAACAGATAGTCGAAGGTCTGGAAGGATGCCTCGCTAAGCGGCTGGTCAGCATCCTCAATCCAGTAGAGGGGTACATCGCGATACATCGAGGCCACCAGCGTAAAGGTGCTCGGTGCCCCTATCAGCCAGTCACATTGCGACAACAAATAAAGGTCCTCGCCGGGATTGCCCTTCGGAAAGATGACATTCTGTTCAGGGAATGCCTGACGATAGGCAGCCTCATCCAGTTCCGGGTCGTTGCCGCAAATGAACACCTGCACCTTCTTGCCCTGGTGCAGGGAGAGGAACTGACGGATAATCTGGATATACTGCGCGTCGGTGAAGAAGTAGCGGCCACCTTGCCAGGTGCGGTAGTCGCCCCTGCGGATATGCACCCCCAGGCTCAGGTCGCTGACGGGCTGACCAGACAACAGGGCTTCCACCGGGATTCGCACCTTCTGGTCGAAGGCAAAGAGGGCGATAATCTCCTGCTTGTATTTCAGGAAGAGGTCGTACCAGCGGGCATACCATCCCTCAACCACAAGACGGCGGCAACGCAGCATACGGGCCTCCTCGGCACTGTAGTCAGCCCCCTCGGTATCGAAACTCACCACGGGCAGCAGTCCCCACTTGGCCCCGTACTTGGCAAAGAGATAGCGCAGGAAGTGATGGTGACGCGTGTGGCAGATCTTGAAGTAGCGGTACTTATAGGCAAAGCGCATCGACATAGTCTCCCGCCGATGCTCCCTACCCCACGCATACAGATGACCGTATTGCAGGATGTTGTTGCACATTCGTCCCTTGTCCCGTACGTATATCATCCTTTTTTCCTTTTCAGTTCTTCGACGGTTGAGATGATATCCACCCGCCCCGTCGTCTCGTCATATCGCAGGTTAAACTCCTCGCGAGTCCGCTTCCAGCGGTTGTGCGTCCAGAGATAGAAGGCCGGTGCCCGACGGATGCTCTCCTCCAACAGACGGAAGTAGATGTCGGTAATCTCATAGTCCGCCATCGCCTTGGGCTGGCGGGTGATGAGCCTGAAGGTGGCCTCATAGTAGCCGCGACGAGGACGCTGTATGTCGAGATAGAAGACGGCGTGACCTGTCTGGCGAGCCAGTCGCTCGGTACCCGTCAGCACGGGCGTGTCGTGGTTCAGAAACTGGCACCAGTGGTGGATATTGTTCCAGAAGGGCACCTGATCCGAGATATAGCCGATGACCACGGGGCGCCCCTCCTGACGGTACTGGATGATGCGCCGCAGCGTCTCTGCCATCGGGATGCAGACAGCCCCCTGACGTTCGCGCAACTGCAGCGACAGGCGGTCGAACTCCTTGTTCTCCAGCACGTGGTAGATCTGGGCACATTGTGCCTTAGGCGTCACCCAAAGGGGCAGCGATGTCACCCATTCCCAGTTGCAGTAGTGACCCAGATAGACGGCACACGACTGTCCGCTATTGACCACTTCGTCAATGATTTCCGTCCCCTTGAACACCATCCGCCGCCGCAACTGGGCCTTGCTCATCGAGAGCAGTTTGATGGTTTCCACCAGGTAGTCGCAGAACCAATGGTAGAAAGCCTTCTCCAACCTGTTACGCTCAGCATCGTCCTTCTCGGGGAAACAGTCAGCCAGATGCTTGCGGACGAGGGGCACACGATAGCCCACCAGCCGATAGACGATCAGGTAGATGAAGTCTGACAGCAGGTAGAGTCCTCGCAGGGGAATCAGCGAGAGCAGCCAGCCGAAGCCGTAGAGCAGATAGTAGAGTATCCTCATTTCTCAATCCCTCAGTTTGTCAGTCTCTTCTCAATATGCTTGGCCACCATGCCAAACTGATAGACGCCCTTCAGCCCCGCATAGATGAGGCCCGGCACACCGTCGCGCCAGCCGCCCTCCATCACGTAGCACTTGAAGAAGCGCCAGAAGGGCCGGTAGATCAGGGCACCCGCCCCATAGTGCTTATGGGCCTTCTTCTCGACGTCGTTGTCGCTGTAACGGTTGTCCTTCTCCAGGATGGTACGCACGCTGTCGTTGGCCAGATGGACGAAAGCCAGCCGCTTGTCCTTCGGCAGATAGGCCAGCGGGCCGTTCACCTTGGGGAAGGTGTGCACGTATGGCGGCCACTCCGTCCCCTCGCGGATGAAGAATCGCAACTGATAGTCGGGGAAGGCGCAGTTGAGCGTACGGCCCATAAACTGGTTCAGCCTCGGGATATACAATCCCGCAGGACAGTCAGGCTCGGCAATCCGGCGATACAACTCCTCGCGCAGTTGCGGCGTCACCAGTTCATCGGCATCGACCACCAGCACCCAGGGGCAGGATGCCGACTGGATGGCAAACGTCCGTGCCGGCTCCGCGCTCTTATGGTCGGCCTTCGGAAAGGTGACCACACGACAGCCGTGCCGCCGGGCGATGGCCACCGTCTCGTCGGTGCTCTCCATATCGCAGACCAGAATCTCGTCGAAGTCCTTCACCGATTCCAGCACGGCCTCCAGGTCGCGCTGCGCATTGTAGGTATTGATCACCACCGATATGCTCTTCCCTTCAATCATAGGCGCAAAGGTAGTCAATTATTTGGTAACGACCAAGAAAAAAGGCAAGAAATCGGGATAAGACGTTGGATTATCGGAAGAAAGTTGTAACTTTGCACCAAATTTCAGAATGAGATGAAAGAAAAGTTGAAGTTGATACTGACCGACCGCCGCACGCTGATGTGGCTGTGGCTGCTGCTGGCTGTCGTCGGTGCCATCACCAAACTGCACAGGTGCAACAACTTCCTGGTGTTCCGTGGCGTGTTCTGGCACACTTGGAACGGGACGTCGCTCTATGCACCCTACCCTGAGGAATACTTTGACACCAACTACTACGGGCCGCTGTTCTCGCTGGTGATTGCGCCGTTTGCCGTCACCCCGCTGTTCATCGGCCTGCTGATGTGGCTGGTGTTCCTCACCCTGGGGCTCTACCTGGCGGTAAGACACTCGCAGTTCACGCAGCGGCAGCAGTTGTTCATCTACTGGTTCTGCGCCCACGAACTGCTGACGGCCATCTTCATGCAGCAGTTCAATATTGCCATTGCCACCATCATCCTGCTGAGTTACTATCTGATTGAGCGGGAACGCGACTTCTGGGCCGCCTTCTGCATCGTGCTGGGCACGATGGTGAAACTCTACGGCATCGTGGGACTGGCCTTCTTCCTGTTCTCCCGCCACAAGGGGAAACTCGTCGGCTCACTCCTGTTCTGGGGCGTCATCATGTTCGTGGCCCCGATGCTCATCAGTAGCCCCGACTACGTGATCGGGCAGTATGGGGAATGGCTGACGGCCCTGACTTCGAAGAATGGCGAGAACATCGACTCCATCGCCCAGAACATCTCGACGCTGGGACTCTTCCGACGCATCAGCGGCTGCACAACCTACAGCGACCTCTGGATACTGGTGCCCGCCCTGCTGATGTTCGCCCTACCCTACCTGCGGCTTGCGCAATACAAGAACACCGCCTTCCGCCAGACGCTGCTGGCCTCGGTGCTGATGTTCACCGTGCTTTTCAGCACTGGTTCGGAGTCGAGCGGCTACATCATCGCCTTCGTCGGCATCGTGGTGTGGTACACGGCAGCCCCCTGGCAGCGCAACAACTGGGACATCGCCCTGCTCGTGTTTGCCTTTATCCTCAGCAGCCTGTCGCCCAGCGACCTCTTCCCCGCCTATCTCCGGAAGGAGTGGGTACAGCCATACGCCCTGAAGGCCCTGCCCGTGACGCTGATCTGGCTGAAACTCTGTTATGAAATGTACACCAAGGACTACGCTAAACCTGCAAAGATATGAAGAAGGTTACGATACTCATTCCCTGCTATAACGAAGAAGCGTCGCTCCCCGCCCTCTACGAGGCACTCCAGCAGTTGATGGACCAGCAGACGGCCTACGAGTGGGAAGTGCTGATGGTCAACGACGGCAGCCGCGACCATACCATCGACGTCATCCGGCAACTGCGGGCCAGGGACAGTCGCATCTGCTACATCGACCTCTCGCGCAATTTCGGCAAGGAGAATGCGATGCTGGCCGGCTTCGACTATGCCTCGGGCGACTGTATGGTGATTATGGATGCCGACCTGCAGCATCCGCCGCACGTGATTCCTGAGATGCTCAAGTACTGGGAAGAGGGGTATGAGGACGTCTATGCCAAGCGTATCACCCGTGGCAAGGAGAGTTGGCTGCGCAAGCGGATGTCGCTGCTCTACTACCATCTGCTGCAGAAGACCACCCGCGTGGAAATCCTGGAGAACGTAGGCGATTTCCGGCTGCTCGACCGCAAGTGTATCAACGCCCTGAAACAACTGCGCGAGACGCAGCGCTATACCAAGGGTATGTACTGCTGGATAGGTTTCAAAAAGCACGAGATAGAGTTTGAGCAGGGCGACCGTCTGGCAGGCGAGTCGTCATTTGGCTTTATGCGACTGCTGAGCCTCGCGATGGATGGCATCACCTCGTTTACCACGGCCCCGCTCCGCATCGCCACCATCCTGGGTCTCATCGTGTCGGTCGTCGCCTTCACCTTCATGTGCTACGTGCTGGTCACCACGCTCATCTGGGGCGACCCCGTGCAGGGCTATCCCACGCTGATGACTGTCATCCTGTTCCTGGGCGGCGTGCAGTTATTGTCGCTGGGCATCATCGGCGAATACCTGGGCCGCATCTTCCACGAGACGAAGGGCCGCCCTGTCTATATCGTGCGTGAGACGGGCGGCACCATCGAAGAAAAATAGCACTCGTCCTATGATTAAGATCGGATACGATGCCAAACGGATAGTACGCAACGGCACGGGACTGGGCAGTTACGGACGCACGCTGGTCAACGATATAGCCAGGCTGGACGACGTTGACCTGCACCTGTATGCACCCGACCAAGGACGGGATGACCTGCGGAGTCAGGTTTTGCCCGGAGTAAACTGGCACTTTGCCCGGAGTAAACCCGGACTTTGCTCCGGGCAAACTCCCCTTTGGCGAACGATGGGCATCGTGAAGGATCTGAAACGCGACGGCATCCAACTTTACCACGGCCTTTCTGGCGAGTTACCGATCGGTATCCGAAAGAGCGGTATCAAGAGCGTGGTCACCATCCACGACCTGATCTTCCTGCGCCATCCAGAGTTCTATCATTGGGCGGACACGAAGATCTACGCCTGGAAATTCAGCCAGGCCATTCGTGAGGCTGACCACATCATCGCCATCAGCGAGTGTACCAAGCGCGACATCTTGGAATATGGTGGTCAATGGGTATCGGAAGACAAAATCTCTCTTATTTACCAGTCCTGCGCCCCCCGTTTCGGGGAGCAAATGACACAAAGGGGTCAGGCATCTTTGTGTCCTTCTCGGTATATCCTCAGCGTGGGGAGTATCGAGGCCAGGAAAAATATCCTGTTGGCGGTCAAGGCCCTGCCCTATCTGCCCGACGACCTGCATCTGGTTGTAGTGGGGCGGCACACGAAGTATACGGACCAAATACTCGACTATGCTCGGCGAGAGGGGTTAAGCCAGCGACTGCACATCCTCCATGGGGTGTCGGATGAAGAGTTGCCGGCTCTATATGCTGGGGCTGAGGCTTTTGTCTATCCCTCCCGCTATGAAGGCTTTGGCATCCCCATCATCGAGGCCATCAGTTGTGGCCTGCCCGTCGTGGCCTGTACTGGCTCCTGTCTGGAGGAGGTGGGAGGCCCAGACTCCCTCTATGTCTCGCCTGATGACGAACAAGCGATGGCTGCTGCTGTCCGACAGGTGCTCCTGGGAGCTGAGGGCCGTGAGGAACGTATCAGTCGAAGCAGGGCTTACATCCGCCGTTTTGAAGGCAGCGATGTGGCAGGACAGGTCGTCGACCTCTATCGTAGCCTCCTTTAGAATTTCCACCTTACCTGTATGTCGAGATCCGTCTGCGACGAGGCATTTATCTGCTGATAACTGCTGCCGATGACAGCACGATCGAAGTAATCGGTGATGCCCAACTTCGCTGTCAGCATCAGCCGCTTGCCGACGTTGGTACGAGCCATCAGCCAGTAGCGGATGCCCTCGCCATAGAACTGTGCGAAACTGTAGGTGTAGAGCGGCCCTTGCTCGTAAAGATAGACACGGCTGTCGTAACTATCGGTCTTGAAGTAGCCGAAGCCGCCGTTCAGCCTCAGCCAACGGAGGGTCAGCCCCAACGATTCGCTCACCATCAGTCCGGCATCCCGCTGCTTGAATGACGTATAGCCGAAGTCCACTTGCGTGCGACTGCTCCATTTCCCCTCAGAATCGTAGTCCGCACTCAGTCGCCCACGATGTTCCGTTCGCTGCATCAAGCCGTCCTTTGCCTCATTATCCCGCTGCCGCAGACGGAGTCGATAGCGTCCGCCGAAAGTCCAATGCCGATAGGCATACGACAGTTGTAGCAGATAGTCCCACGAATGCGACGACAGCGACACCTGATACTTGGCCCAGGGGAAGTAGGCATAGTCGCCATAGGCCATCACCTTCAGACGAGGCGAGGGCTGCCAGGTCAGTCCCAGATAGAGGCCGCTCTCGTTCTGTACGCTGCCACCGTCGCTGAAGCAGCGGGCGTAGAGCGAGGTGTAGCGGAAACTGTAGAACCGCTGCAAGGCCATCAGGCTCCACTCGCTGTTGAGTTGCAGGCTCAGGCTGTTGATGGTGGCCAGTGCACCGTCTTTGTTCATAGCGGTCTCGCCATTTGCGGAGAAGCGGTGACTCACGTAGCCATAGTCGGCACTGACGTTGAGGAAGTCGAAGTCCTGGGCATAGTGCTGGCGATAGAGCACGGAGGTATTCGGCTTGAGTTCGCGATTCAGGTGGGTGGCTATCACGTTCACTCCTGCGTGGAGTCCCTGGGCCTGGTAGCGCAGGTTGCCGCCATAGGTCGTGTTCTTCAGGTTGTTTTTCTTCTCCAGTTCTGTCTCTGTCCGATGATAGCCTGAGGTGAGGATGGTGGCTGCCGTGCCGTCCTTGTTGAGTGTCGCGTCCATTGCCCGATAGGAGAAGAAGGCACTGGCCGATAGATGCTTGCTGATGCTGAATGTTGCTGCTGCCCCTTGCAGATAGTTGCTGGCCGAACGTGAGGAATGGGCACGGAGGGTATTCGTCGAACGCCCTAAGTTCTGTAGCATCGACACCTTGCCCAGTCCGAAACTGTTGTTGGCTATCAGTCCCATCCCCATCGACACGCGATATTTGCCCAGCACCAGCGATTGGAGTCGTCCTAAGTTGCGCAGTTGCAAGTAGAAAGAATAGAAGTCGTAACCCAGACGGTTCTTCCCTGCCAGGAATGGTTCTCCTGAATCCTGTGCTCCCAGCACACCAGCCTTCACATAGTCGCCGTAGGTCAGTTGGTATTTCAGCCAATGCCTGTATGGATAGCCTTGATATATGCCATCATCGCCCTTTCGCTCATAAAACGGGACGCGTGCCGTCGCCATCACTTCGTGCCTGGCATAGCGGGCGATGCTGCTAAGGGCTGGGAACTGCGCCTTCTTTGACTCATCGTCTATATATATAAAATAGGTGAGCAGTCGGCGACGGTCTGGATCGAGCGAGCGGATCATTATCAGTTCATTCAGCGATTTCATCGGGCCGTAGTGATAGAGGTATTCCACGATTTCCTCGACCTGCTGGGCTGAGAGGAATGTCAGTTCCTCCAGTTGCTCCCTCGTGGCCTCGTTGATGTCCAGCGGATGCTGCTCCCGTTCGCAGAGCAGTTCATAGGTGTCCTCCCACGCGGCCTCGCCCGCATCCTCTACCGTCATCACCTCATTCAGATACTGCTCCCACGGCCGCACCGTTTGTGCACAGATGCTCATACCAAGTATCAATGCGCCTATCACAACAAACTTTCTCATTTCTTCGTCCGCTTTACAGTATGCTTGAACTTAATGGCCATCAGGTTCAACTCGATGATGATGGAGAACGTGGTGTCTGTGGCTTTCTTACTCTTCAAGATAGTGGCAATCATATAGAGGCCACGCTCTGTAAACGCCCTTGGTTCTACTGGCGATTTGTCAAGATTTACTAAGTGGTCGAAATTTTCGACCACATACTGTTTCTCAGATGGTTGCAGACGAAAACAGTAATTTTCCGGAAACTTTTCGGTGTTATTTTTCACCGCCTCATTCACTCTCTTTGTTTCAACACCATACACATAAGCGACATCTCTGTCCAACATCACTTTCTGATCTCTCAAGACGATCAGGCGCCTTTCAATCTCCTGCGGAGTAATTGCATAATTGTCTTCCATAACTAATATTTTAAGTTTAACAATTTGTTAATGTCGGTGCAAATATACAAATAAAATCTTATTCCGCAATGCTTTTTCCAGACTTTTTATGCAATTTATGCTAAATATGCGGCGGAATCTGTGGTTCATTCAGAAAAACTCAGTACTTTTGCAGCCGATATGAGAAGAACGTTGACCATATTGCTGCTGGGAGCCTGTCTGGGAGTCAGTGCTCAGGACGGGCGGATCACTGCCGAACAGGTGTTGGCAGAGATGGATTCGCCAGCCTTCGTCCCGACGGTGAAGGTGGGCAAAGTGCTTGTCGATGGTGACAGCATCCAATATATGGAGATGAGCAATGTCTACGTCTATCCCCAGTTGACCTTCAAGAACCAGAAGCAGGCGAAGGCCTATATGCGGCTCGTGACCAATGTGAAGAAGGTGCTGCCGCTGGCTAAGGAAGCCAAGCAGATGCTCTACGAGACGACAGAGATTCTGGAGACGCTACCCAACAAGGAGGCCAAGGATGCTCACATGAAGAAAGTGGAGAGTGAAATCTTCAAGACCTACAAGCCCAAAATGAAGAAACTTACCTATTCGCAAGGCAAACTTCTCATTAAGTTGATCGATCGTGAATGTCATTCTTCGAGTTACGAGATGATACAGGCCTTTATGGGGCCTTTCCGTGCCGGTTTCTGGCAGACCTTCGCCTGGGCCTTTGGTGCCAGCCTCAAGAAAGAGTACGATGCCGAAGGCGTTGACCGTCTGACGGAACGCGTCGTCCTGATGGTAGAGGCAGGACAAATCTGATTCTTATTTCTCAGAGAACAGCACCTGAATCACAGTCTGTCCGACTGCCTGGAGGGTGGCCTTGTCGATATGTGCCATATCGTCATTGATGGTATGCCACGTGGGGCCGAAGTTGCTGGCTTCGCAGTCAGAATAGTAGGGGATGATGTCGATGCAGGGTATCTTGGCCGTCGTGTTCACGGGCAGATGGTCGTCCGTGATGCCGTTCCCTAAGTCGTTGGGGAAGAAACTGCTGAATCCGACGATAGAGGCTGCCTTCCACACCTTATCGACTACGTTACGCGCATAGTGGAGGGACATCTGCTCCTGATAGAAACGGGCGCCCTGGCCTCCCACCATATCGAGCAGGATGCCAAAGCGGGCCGTATAGCCCTCCTTGTGCAGATTGGCCGCCCAGTATTGCGCACCTAACGCCCACGTGTTGCCTGGGTCATCTGACGTTTCCCATTGGGGGAAGCCATAGTCCTCGGCATCGAAACAGATGAAGTCGACACCCAATGACAGGGAGTCGGCCTTCTCCTTGGTACAGAGGTCGAGTTGACGAGCCACTTCCAGCATCACAGCCACACCGCTTGCACCGTCGTTGGCAGCCATCACGGGCTTCTTCCAGTTGGCCTCGTCAGGATCGTTGTCGGCCCATGGACGGCTGTCCCAGTGGGCACAGAGCAGGATGCGCGAGGCGAGTTCCGGCTTGAAACTGGCGATGATATTCGTGCTCCTGAGCGTCGTGCCGTCGTAGCCTGTGAGGTTCGTCTTCTGTGGAATGACAGTCATACCATATTGCGTGAACTTGTCGATGATCCACTGCTCGCAGTCGTCGTGGGCCTTGCTGTTCATCGTCCGAGGGCCGAAGTCGCACTGCTGCTGGCAGAACTGCCAGGCGCTGTCGGCTATGAATGCCGGACCGACGGGAACCATCGCTGTCTCCGACGTGGTCACGTTCTTTCGTGAGCCACAAGCCGCGAAGCCACAGACGATACAGGCTATACTGATGTATTTCAACAGATTTTCCATATTTACTTCTTACTATTTTGTACGATTGACATCACCCTGAGGAAGTTGCCGCCCCATATCTTCTGGATGTCGCGCTCGCTATAGCGGCGGGCCAGCAGTTGGCGGGTGAAATTAATCAGTTCTGATGAGTCGGCCAGACCTCTGATACCGCCATCGCCGTCGAAGTCCGTTCCCAGGCCCACGTGGTCGATGCCCATCACCTTGATGGCATGCTCCAGATGGGCGATGGCGTCGAGGATGGTCGCCTCTTCGTCGCCTGCTTTCAGGAAGCCGTGGTAGAGCGTAGTCTGCGCCACACCGCCCTTGGCCGCCAAGGCACGCATCTGCTCGTCGGTCAGGTTACGCGGATGGTCGCAAAGGGCCCGGCTGCTTGAGTGGCTGCACACGATGGGGGTGCTGCTGATCTCCAGCGCATCGTAGAAACTCTTCTCGCTCGCGTGGCTCAAGTCCACCATAATGCCCAGACGGTTCATCTCGCGGATTACCTGCTCGCCAAATCGACTGACGCCATTGTGCGTGTTGCAGCCCTTGGCCGAGTCGCAGATATCGTTGTCGCCGTTGTGGCAGAGCGTCATATAGACGATGCCTCGCTGGGCGAAGTGCTGCAGAGTCTGCAGTTGTCCGTTGAGAGCCAGTCCGTTCTCGATGCCCAGCATGATTGATTTGCGCCCGTGCCGCTTGTCCTCATAGAGGTCGCCTGGTGTGCGGGCGATGCTCAGATAGGCCTTGTTCTTGCTGACAATCTCCTCTATCTTGTCGAAGATCAGGTCGGCATATTCCGTAGGCCCTGCGACATCGAACTCCACCTGCGAGGAGAAGGTGGCACCAATCTTCGGCTGCGGCAGATAGGCCACCATAATCGTGGCATCCTGCCGACCTTCCGTCATCTTGTGCAGGTCGACGAGTATCTTGGGGTCGCGCTGGTCGAAATGGATGCCCTGTGGGAAGAACATCGGGGTGTCGCAGTGGGTGTCGAGTGTCAGCACACGGTCGTGCACTTCCTGGGCGCGACGGAAAGCCTTGGCCTCTTCCACCAGCCAGCGGAACAGGGGCGCGCCTTCTTCCAGACACTCTGGATGCCACTGCACACCGATGATTGACTTGAACTCGCTGCTCTCCATCGCTTCGATGATGTTGTCGGCCGACTTGGCCACCACACGGAACTTGTTGCCTGCATCGCGCACGGCCTGATGGTGGAAACTGTTCACCAGTAGCCGTTCCTTGCCGTAGAGTTTGTAGAGTGTCGAGTCGGTGTCTATCTTCACGCTGTGGGTCTGCTCATAGCGGGCCGCATCCTGCGAGTGCTTCACGGTGGTTTTCTCACTGATGTCCTGCCAGATTCTGCCGCCCAGTGCCACGGCGAGTGTCTGGATGCCTCGGCAGATGCCTAAGATGGGTATCTGGCGGTTGTAGGCCAGTTGGGCAATCATCAGTTCCGGCAGGTCGCGCTTCTGGTTGATGCCGTGCAGTTTGGGCGACGGTTCTTCACCGGCATAGAGGGGATTGATGTCGCCCCCGCCGCTGAGTATCAGGGCATCGATCTGTCCGAGTGTGTCCACCAGCGTGTCCTTGTCGGCGACAGGGGGGATGATCATCGGCACGCCGCCAGCGGCCACGACCGACTTATAGTAGCCCTCACCCAGTTTGCACGTCGCATCTTCATAGTTGCCGGTGATGCCGACAATCGGGCGGCGCTGGGCCTCAGGGAACTGTGCATAGACATCGTCCAGATGTGCCTGCAAGTCGAATTTGTCCATATTGCGTTAGTCCTCTTCCACTGTTACGGGTATCTCGCGCTTGATGCTCTGCTCCAGGGAGATCAGTGTCTCCGTGGCCACCACACCGGGGATGCCCTGCAACTGTCCGTTCAACAATTCCATCAACTGCTCATTGTCACGCGCATAGAGTTTGACGAGCATCGTGTAGGGGCCTGTCGTAAAATGGCACTCCACCACTTCGGGGATGTGCTGCAGACGCTCCACCACGTTCTTATACATATTACCCTTTTCAAGCGTAATGCCCACGTAGGTGCAGGTGCTGTAGCCGAGGCTCTTAGGATTCACGTCGAAACCGCTGCCAGTGATGACGTCGCCGTCGATCAGGTGCTGCACACGCTGGTGGATGGCTGCACGCGATACATTGCACTCGGCAGCCACGTCCTTGAATGGGATACGGGCATTCTTCGAAAGGATGCTCAGGATTTTCTTGTCCAGATTGTCAATCTTCTCCATTAGTTACTGATTTTGTTTACAATTTGATAGCAAAAGTAAACATTTTAATCGAATAGTGCAACTTTTTAGGAGAAAAAATAAAAAAAGTGTGCCACTTTCGTGACACACTTGCCTGTTCTTGCTTATTTTTTAGCCTTTTTGGTCGTTTTCTGCTTCTTGTCGCCGGCAATGGGCATCTCATTCTTTGAAGCCTCCGGCTTGTCAATACCTTCCAGCACCACGTCGAAGATCAATGCACTGAAAGGTTTGATCTGTCCTGCCTCGCGCTCACCGTAAGCCAGTTCGTAGGGGATGAAGAGTTGCCACTTCGAACCGACAGGCATCATCGTCAGTGCCTCCTGCCAGCCCTTGATCACCTGGTTCGGACGGAACTCGGAGGGCTTATTGCCGTGCTTGCGCGATGAGTCGAACACGGTGCCGTCGATCAGGCGACCCTCATAGTTCACCAGCACCTTGTCTTCAATCTTAGGCACTTCGCCGTTGCCCATCACAAGCACCTTGTACTGCAGTCCGCTGGGCAACGTAATCACGCTGTCTTTCTTGGCGTTCTCAGCCAGGAACTTACGGCCTGCCTCACGGTTCGGACCCCAGAGTTTCTCATCCTTGGCAGCCTTGTCGGCAGTCTGCTTGGCCTTGAAATAAGCCTCGGCATCAGCCTGCTTGAATACGCTTGAGTCTTTCAGCAGGGCATCAGCGAAACCCTTGAAGAGCAGGTCTGACACAATGGAGTCAGGGGAGTCCTGAAACTCCTTGGTAATACCAGGCAGCATACGCTCACGCAGTTGGCGGGCGATGTCCATACCAGCCTGGCAGGCCTTCATCTTCGGATCGTCGCCACTCTTGATCACTTCCTGGAAGCCACGCACGAAGTCAGCCATATAGGCCGTATCGACATTCTGCTGCTGCACCAGATAGGGAATCAGACCGTTGGTCAGACTCATACCGGCTGCATAACTGACGGAGTCGCTGCTGCCATTCAGTCTGACAACCTCTTTCACAGCCTCAGCCGCCGGCTTCTGAGCCACCTTCTTCTTGGCAGCCTCAGCCGTATACGAAGAAGCACCCGCCACGAGGGCGAGTGCTATAATCACCAGTTTCTTCATTACTTCTTAGGATTAACTTCGAGAAGTTCGATTTTGAAGATCAGCACTGAGAAAGGCTTGATGTCGCCCTGCTCACGCTCACCGTAAGCCAGATCCTGGGGAATGTAAACCTCCCAAGTTGAACCGGCAGGCATGTGAACCATTGCGTCTGTCCAACCCTTGATGGTCTGGTTGCAGCGCAGGTTGATAGGCTCGCCACGCTTGTAACTGCTGTCGAACACCTTACCGTCGATGGTCTTACCCTCATAGTGAACCTTCACGAGTGAAGTGTCAGCGGGGATGGCACCCGTACCTTCCTTGATCACCTTGTACTGAACACCGCTGGGCAGGGTCTTTACACCTTCCTTCTTGGCATTCTCGGCCAGATACTTCTCACCTGCCTCCTTATTGGGGCCGTAGGTCTTCTCCAGTTCCTTGGCCTTGATCGACTGCATCATCGTCTGAGCCACCTGCTGGGCAGAGTCAACGGTCATCAGCCCCTTCTTGCCAGTGGTTCCGCTGACGAAGCCAGCCATAAAGTTCTTCAGGGAGATGGTTTTCGTAGAGTCGTCGCCGAAGATCTCGTGGTTGATACCCTTCACCATACGGTTGCTGATCTGCTGACCGATCTGGATACCAGCATAGTAGGCGGCCTTCTTCTTGTTGTCACCTGCATTAGCACCCTCATTGAGACCCTTGATGAACTCGTCCATATAGGCCGTGTCAACACCCAGGCTACCTACGAGGTATTCCTTCAGACCCTGAGTCTGAGCCATACCGATGGCATAACTCAACGTGTCGATGTCACTCTTCAGGCTTGCCTTCGGAGTTGAATTGCCGCAACCTGTGAAAGTAGCGGCTGCAATAGCCATAGCGGCTACGAACATAATCTTTTTCATTGTTCTATAAACTATAAACTTTAAACTATAAACCTATTCTCTAAACTACCTGTATCAGTTCCACATCGAATATCAGTGCTGCGAACGGGGGGATCGAACTGCCTGCCCCACCCTCGCCATAAGCCAGACGATAGGGGATGAAGAAGCGGTACTTGGCACCTTCCTGCATCAACTGCAGGCCCTCTGTCCAACCGGCAATCACCTGCTGCAGCGGGAATGTGGCGGGCTCGCCGCGCTGGATACTGCTGTCGAAAACGGTACCGTCGATCAGGAAGCCCTCATAGTGGCACATCACCGTGTCCTTGGCACTCGGCTTCTTGCCGTTACCCTCTTTCAGCACCTGATACTGCAGACCGCTGGGCAGCGTGATGACGCCTTCCTTCTTGGCGTTCTCGGCCAGATACTTCTCACCAGCCTCCTTGTGCACCTTGCCCTGCTCAGCGCGCTGGGCGTTCATCTTTGCCTCCTGCTCCTGGAAATATGCCTGCACGATACCCTGGGCTTCGCGATGCGACACCTTCAGTTCGTTGCCGGCCAGCACATCCTTGATGGCAGCGGCAAAATCGTCAATATTCAAGTTGCTGGCACCCATCTGGGACAGTTGCTGACCGATTCCCAGACCCAATGCATAACTCACTTTATCCATTCTTTCTCTATAATTAATAATGTATATTTTCGAAAATCGGCTGCAAAGGTAATACTTTTTAGCCACAGATTGCACGGATTAACACAGATTAATAAAAAAATCCGTGAAAATCTGCGCAATCTGTGGCTTTTTTCTTATATTTGCACCGTTTTTTAATCGATTGCTTATGAAAAAGATTGTTGTATTGACCGGTGCAGGTATGTCTGTGGAGAGCGGTCTGAAGACTTTCCGCGATGCCGACGGACTCTGGGAGAACTACCCCGTGCAGAAAGTGGCTACCCACGAAGGATGGGAGGCCGATCCGACGCTCGTGACCAACTTCTATAATATGCTTCGGAAGAAGTGCTGGGGCGTCAAGCCTAACGAGGCCCACAAACTCGTAGCCCAACTTGAGAAGAAATACGATGTTACGGTGGTTACGCAGAATGTGGATAACCTCCACGAGATGGCAGGTTCCTCGAAGGTGATCCATCTCCACGGCGAACTGATGAAGGTCTGCTCCAGCCGCGATGTCGACGATCCGCGCTACCAGATCACCCTTACCCCGGAGAACTGCGAGGTGGAACCAGGCACGAAGGCAGGTGACGGCTCCCTGCTCCGCCCTTTCATTGTGTTCTTCGGCGAGGCTGTGCCCAATATCACCATTGCAGCCGAGGAAGTTCAGGAGGCTGATATCTTGATTATCATCGGAACCTCCCTTGCCGTCTATCCCGCTGCCGGACTATTGCACTATGCCCGCCCGTCAGTTCCTGTCTACCTCATCGACCCGAACCCCATCTCTGCCGGCAGTCGTGTCCAGCAGATTCAGAAGGGGGCTTCGGAGGGGATGAAGGAACTGATCGCTATGCTTTAAGACGATCGGGCACCACAGGCATGGCACCGTTCTGCGTGCAGACGAAGGCACTGACCTGTACGGCGGTCTTGTGGGCCTCGGGTACGGGCTTGCCGTTGAGGATAGAGGCGCAGAAGGAACCGGTGAAAGAGTCTCCGGCACCGACGGTATCGGCGACTTCCACCTTGGGTGTCTCCTGAAACGACATCTGGCCGGGCGTGAACACGTAAGAGCCGTTGGTGCCGCAGGTGAGCACGAGCATATCGAGGTTGTACTTACCGAGGATGAGCCAGCACTTATTCTCGATATCGAGACCGGGGTAGCCGAACATACGGCCGATGAGCACCAATTCCTCGTCATTGATTTTCAGCACGTTGCAACGCTGCAGTGACTCCTTGATGACCTCTTTCGTATAGAACTGCTGACGCAGGTTGATGTCGAAGATCTTCATACAGTCAGCGGGAGTGTCGTCGAGGAACTTATGGATGTTCTCGCGGCTGACCACGTTGCGCTGTGCCAGTGAACCGAAGCAGACGGCACGGGCGTTCTGTGCGATTTCCTTCATCTCGTCGGTATAGGGGATATTGTCCCAAGCCACGTTCTCCTTGATGTCATACGTGGGGATGCCGTCACCGGTCAGTGTCACCTGCACGGTACCCGTGGGATAGGGAACACGCGGCATCAGGTAGTTCAGTGCGTGCTCATTGATGGCCTCGACGGTCTCGTCGCCGAGTTTATCCTCACCCAGTGCGCTGATGGCGATGGTGTCGAGTCCGAACTGGGCAGCGTGATAGGCGAAGTTTGCAGGTGCGCCACCTAATTTCTTTCCTTCGGGAAGTACGTCCCATAATGCCTCTCCGAGGCCTACGATATATCTTTTCATTTTGTTGTACTAATTTCCGCCGTAGCGTAAAAGCTGAAGCCTTGCGGCTCGTGCGGTTTGTTTGTTAATATTTCCGTTTATTCTC
>FLNX01001641.1_pt1 | contig 65599 bp, 42 predicted proteins | sample 1140341 | NCBI WGS metagenome assembly FLNX01 (sample SAMEA3878208, study PRJEB12797) | bioreactor metagenome | biome: Moose rumen | place: Sweden | collected 2011-10
GGTGGAGACCACCTCGCCCCCTTGCGTCCAATTGATGAAGGTGTAGCCGTCGTTGGCCGTGGCCGTCAAGGTCGCCGTCGCGCCGTGGTCGTAGGTGCCTGCGCCAGTCATCGTGCCGCCCTCCTCGGGGTTGGCCGTAGCGGTGACAGCGTAGCTGTTCAGCTCGAAGTTCGCGACGAAAGCCGAGGCTTCCGTCACGGTGAAGCTGTAGGTCGCCTCGGTGGAGACCACCTCGCCGCCTTGCGTCCAATTGATGAAGGTGTAGCCTTCGTTGGCCGTGGCCGTCAGGGTCGCCGTCGCGCCGTGGATGTAGGTGCCAGCTCCGCTCACCGTGCCGACTTCCGTCGGGTTGGCCGTGGCGGTAATCACATAGGTTTCCCTGAAATCCAACACGTATGGATTCATCAATGAGCCGTAACCATCGTCAGTAAAAGCGATGGCTTCGGGCGAAACCAAGTCAAGCTCTTCACCCAATCTATGGTCAAACATTTTGAAAGTCAGGGAATCGTCACTTTCGCCAAAGATAACCAATTGTACCAAGTAGCGTTGCAACGGAGGAAAATAAACAGGCCTTCCCGCAGCCCGACATTCCCCATTGCAAAAAACGCCCACTTCAAAGGCCGTGGTCTGCTGTTCAATGCCGTTGATTTGGACGACTCCTGTCAGCGTCATGTTGTTTGCGTAGGATGTGCTGTTGGGTATCCAATGATAGTCACCGAAAGAAACAAAATTCGCCATCAGATTCCTGTTGGAAACGACCTCAAAGACATAAGGGTTTTCCGTTGAGACCATCGTCCCGTTCTCAGTCCAGTTGACAAACTCATAATCCGCATTGGCCGTTGCCGACAAGGTGCAGGTCGTGCCATGAAGGTAGGTGCCAACTCCTGACACCGTTCCACCATCCGCGAAGTTCGAGGAAACCGCAACCGTATGTATCTCAATAGCTTCCTCCGTAAAGTTCAACACATAGGGATTCATCAGCGAGCCGTATCCGTTAGTTGTGAAGGTGACGGCGGTGGTCGAATACAAGGCAAGCTCTTGGTTCGACTCGTGGTCATACAACTTGAAAGTCAGCGGATCGCCGTACTCGCCATAGATAACCATCTGGATGAGATAGCGTTGCGTTGGTGCGAAAAACACAGGCGTTACCGAGCCTCGACATTCTTCGCCACAAAACGCAGCCACTTCGAGCATCGGGGTCTGCTGCTCCTCGCCCTCAATCTGGATGACTCCCGTCAGCGTCATGTTGTTCGCGTAGAGAGTGGCATTGGGAGTCCAATGATGGGCAATATCCAATTCGAAATGGGCCACATAGACGCCCGCCTCCACCACCACGAAACTGAACGACGCTTCCGTGGAGACTTCCTCGCCGTCCTTCGTCCAATTGACGAAAGCATAGTTCTCATTGGCAGTGGCTGACAGTGTGGCCGTTGCGCCATGTTCGTAGATGCCCGCACCTGTAGCCGTCCCGCCAACCACTGGATCTGCCGAAACCATGATGTCGTAAGGCCCAGGGTACTCTCCATAGAAATTGATCACATACGGATTCGTCAGCGAGCCACAGCCATTGGCGGTAAAGGTTATGGTGTCGAATGAAATCAGGTCAAGCTCCTCGTCCAGGTTATGGTCGAACAACCTGAAAATCAACAAGTCGTCTTCTTCTCCGTAAACAACCGATTGGATGATGTAACGCTGTGTTGGCGCAAAATAGACCAAATTCCCCGCTCCACGGCAATCCTCGCCGCAAAACACACCCACCTCAAGTGCCGTGGTATGTTGCTCCACGCCGTCGATTCTCACGACGCCGGTCAGAGTCATGTTGTCGGCAAAGGGAGCGCTGTTGGGGGTCCAATGGTTGGCCCAAAGCCAACCACTGGACGCGAAAACAGCCAATACGAATAGAATGATGCGTTTCATGGCCGTCACTGTTTGATAAGCTGTTGAACCTTCACGCCGTCAATGGTGACCACACGAAGTACATAGATGCCGTTGGCACGATTGCCCAAGTCAATCTGCATGAAATCATTGCCGTTTTCCTCGGAGAGGATGAGCTGGCCCAAGCCGTCAAACACTTGGATGCTCCTGATGCCCTGTCCTTCAACGTTATAGACTCCCTTGGAAGGATTGGGATAGACTTTCACGGAGTCCATAGCGTCCTCACCTATCCCGGTCGTGCCACGGAACCGAACAACATAAGGCTCGGCCAGCGTGCCCGTCACGCCATCGGCGACGAAGACAAGCGCATTGTCCGACAATGCCGTTTCCGTGCCGTCGGTGAGACGGAAGCTGAGCGTTTCACCCGTTTCGCCGAACACGGTCAGGAAGGCCACATAACGGTCCATCGGCGCGACATACATCAGTTTCATGCTGCCACGGCATTGGTCGCCGACGAAAACCGCCAGCTCATAGTCCTCCGAACGGATTTCCTCGCCGTCGAAGTCAACGACAGCCATCACCGCCATGTTGCGGGCGAAGCTTTCTCCTCTCGGGCTGAACACATTGCCCTCCGGCACGATGTTGGCCAAGACTGTCTCGCCGCGTCCCGACTGGAAGGTCAAGACTTTCGGCTCGGTGCTGTTCGACTTGTACATATAGCCCTTGCCCGGCTCGAAGCTGTTCAAGGAACCATACCACATGCTGTTGCCTCCTTCCGAGAAGTAGGTCGTGAAGCCGTCCCTGCTTTTGATGATGTCGTTGTTCTCGGGAGCGAAGCCCTCCAAGGCCGTTTCTAAATTCACGGCATAGACACTTGGGAATCCAATCCAGTTCCATCCGTCTTCGATGGTGATGGGGTGTTCGTCGGGGTAGGCCGCATAGCCCGTGATGGACATGTTGCAAGCCGCGTTAGTCTGTATCATGTACATCTGCTCGTTGCAAACATTCGCCAATGCGCCAAACCATCCCGTCGTGCCATTGTACTCGTAGGACTCAACAAAGCCATCGTTCCTCGACTTGATGACAATGCCGTTGTTGCCAAGGCTGCTCTCCATCTGCCCAAGGCCATCGATGCCCGAAAGCTCGATATAGCTCGAATACCAGTTCCAGCCTTCGCCCAAGCCAGTGCTTTGCGTGATGTTTACCAACTCGAAATTGGCCGTCATGGTGCAACTATAGGTCACGATGAAGCTGTAGCTCGGCTGCGTCGAAACCACGGTGTCGTTCCTCATCCAATTGACGAAGGCATAGCCCTCGTTGGCCGTGGCAATAAGGGTAAGGGTATCGCCATAATAGGAAGGCTCCGACCCCGTAATGACACCCGAATGTAACGGATTGACACCCACGGCGATGAGATAGACGTTCCTGACGAAATTCGCGGTCAAGAGCCTGTCGGCCTCAATACTAAAGCTGTAGTCGGCCTCGGTGGAAACCTCCTCGCCGTTTTCCGTCCAGCTCACGAAATGGTAGCCCGGCATCGGCGTGGCCGTCACGGTGACGGTTTCGCCGTAGTCGAAGGTGCCGCCGCCTGCCACGGAGCCGCCTTCCTCGGGAGTGGCCGCCAACTCGACGGTGAAGCTGTACAGCGCGAAGTGGGCCTCATAGTCGGCAGCCTCGGTCACGATGAAGCTGACAAGGGTGTCGGTGGAGACTTCCTCGCCATCCTTCGTCCAATCGACGAAGTAATAGTGCTCGTTGGGTGTGGCCGTCAGCGTGGCGATGGCGCCATAGTAATAGGTGCCTGCGCCGGCGATAGTGCCGCCCGCTTCAGGGTTGGCCGTGGCGGTGATTTGGTACGAAACAGGCGTTGCCGTGAAGTTCGCCACATAGGTGCCCGCCTCGGTCACGGTGAAAGTGTAGGTCGGAGTGGCGGAAACCACCTCGCCGTCCTTCGTCCAGTTCAGGAAGGGATAGCCTTCGTTGCCTATGGCCGTCAAGGTAGCCGTTGTGCCGTGGCCGTAAGTGCCCGCGCCTTCCACCGTGCCACCCTCAGTCGGGTTGGCCTCGGCAATGATTTCATAGGTGTTCAGCTCAAAGTTGGCGACGTAGGTGCCTTCTTCGGTGGCGGTGAAGCTATAGGTTTGCTCCACCGACACTTCTTCACCTTCCTTGGTCCAATTAATGAAGGTGTAGCCCGTGTTGGCCGTGGCGCTCAGGACGACCGTCGTATTGTGGCCGTAAACGCCTGCACCAGTCACTGTGCCGCCTTCCGTCGGGTTGGCTTCGGCAACGATGTCGTAATTGTTCGGCTCGAAGTTGGCCGTGTAGGTGCCGGGGGCTTCCGCCTCGAAGCTATAGGTGGCCTCGGTCGAGACGACCGAGCCGCCAAGCGTCCAGTTCACAAAGTGGTAGCCTTCGCTCTCGGTGGCGGTCAGGGTGACGGTCGCGCCGTAGAGGTAGCTCCCCGCGCCATCGGCAGTGCCGCCTTCCTGCATGTTGGTCGCCACGACGATGTCGTAGGAAACCGGCTCTGGCGAGAAGTTGGCCACATAGGTACACGTCTCCGTCACGCCGAAGCTATACACACGCTCCGTCGAGACCACCACGCCGTTCCTCGTCCAGTTGATGAAAGGATAGCCTATGTTGCTCGTGGCGGTGAGGGTGCAGATTTGGCTGTAGTCGTAATAGCCCCCGCCCGTCGCGCTGCCGGCTTCTTCGGGGCTGACCACCACCGTAATAAGGTTGTCGTCGCACATTTCCACCAAGGCATCGGCCCATTCCGACCAATAGCCCTCGGAATAGTTCGCCATCGTGCCGCAAGGAATGGTGATGATGCGGCCCTCGGCATTGTCGGCGAACACGTCCCAACCGATGGAAGGCGCTTCGGGCGCCTGCATGTTGATTTCGGACAATTGGCTGCAACACCTGAAAGCCTCGATGCCTATCACGGTGACCACATCGGGAAGGATGACCTTCTGCAAGCCCGTGCAGTTGCTGAACGAGCGGTTGCCCACAATCATCAAATTGATGCCCATGATGACTTCCGTAATGCCCGTGCAATACTGGAAAGCGTTCACCCCGATGGTGTTCATCGAATTGGGGAACACCAGCGTGCCGGTCAATTGGTCGCAACCGTAAAACGCATAGTCCCTGATGGTAATCACCGAGTTGGGGATGGTCAGGATGCCCGTGAAGTCGGCCCACCTGAACATGTTGGCGGGAATCATGATCACATTGTCGCCGATGTTGAGATGGCCGCCGCAATTACAGAAAGGCGGACTACTATTCGGAGCGTAATTATAAGAAGCTGAAATATCCGAATGACTCGTCACCATGTAGTTGACTTCCGAAAAACCAGAGCAGTTGAAGAAAGCACCATACCCAATTGAAGTCACGGAACTGGGAATCGTCAGGCTACCCGTGAAGCGGTGGCAATAAGCGAAAGCACCTGTTCCTATCAAGGTCACGGAGTTGGGGATTTCAATGTCGCCCACAAGGTTGTAGCAATCGTAAAAAGCGTAGTATCCAATCGTAACCACGGAGTTCCCTAAAGACAAAGTGCCCGCAAAACTGTAACAGTCATAGAAGGCATAATCTCCTATCGTAGTCACGGAGTTGGGAATCACAAGGTCGCCTGTGAGATTGTAGCACTCTCGAAAAGCACTACTACCTATTGTGGTCACGGCATTGCCAATGGTCAAGGTGCCGGCCATGCTGTGGCAATCATAGAAAGCATATTCGCCTATCGTAGTCACGGAGTTGGGAATCACAAGGTCGCCCACTAAGCCGTTGCAGCCGGAGAAGGCGTAGCTGCCAATCGTACGCACGGATTCGCCAAGGGTCAGCGTGCCCCAATAGGCCGTGCTGCCGTAGAAGGCAAAATCGCCGATGGTGACCACGGAGTTGGGGATGACGATGCTGCCCGTGAAGTTGTGGCAATCATAGAAGGCATAGTTGCCAATGGTCTGTACGGATTCGCCAAGGGTCAGCAGGCCCATGAAGCCGGTGCAGCCGTAAAAAGCATAGTCGCCAATGGTGACGACGGAGTCGGGGATGGTGAGGCCGCCTATCAAGCCGTAGCAATTGTAGAAGGCATAGTTCCCTATCGAAGTCAAGTTGTTGGGCAAGGTGATGAAGTTCAGCCCCGTACACTCCCTGAAGGCGTTGGCGGGAATGGTCGGCAATCCGATGAAATACTGCAACTCATGGAACATTACGATTTGGGTGTTGCCTTGGAACCAGTTGCCCAAGTTCGTCACGGCGGCAGCCTCGGAATAGCTCAGCTCGCCGTCGCCGTCGAGGTCCCAATGCTCCACGCAGATGGCTTTCACGTTTGCGTCGAGGAAGGAGATGATTTCGGTGGGAAGCGCGGAGAACACAGCCCCGAAATGCCTCGAACGGTCGGCAATGAAGGAATAGATGCTGTCCTGAAGCACCACCTCGCCGTCTTCCATCCAGCAGATGAAATTACGGCCCTCGGCGGGCGTGGCCGTCAGGGTGACGATTTCGCCCCGCTGGTAGATGCCCGTGCCCGTTACCACCCCAGCTTCCTCGGGACTGAACGCAACGCTGATTTCATATTCGCAATCGTCCGACTCTTGGTAGTTGATGAAAGCATCCCATCCGCTTGCGGTCCGATAGTCGTTCGTCGTGTTGCAAGGCACATTGACGACAATGTTGTAGATGTTGCATCCATTGAAGACTTCGGAGTCTATGGTGGGAGGAACAACCGCCATGGCGTTGATGGTTGACAAGGCATTGCAATATTTGAAAGCACCTGCTCCAATCCAGGTGAGGCTTTCCGGGAAGGTGACCGAAGTCAATGCTGTGCAATCATAGAAAGCATAATACCCAATCGAGGTGAGGCTTTCCGGGAAGGTGACCGAAGTTAATGCTGTGCAATTCCCGAAAGCAGAATACCCAATCGAGGTGAGGCTTTCAGGAAAGACGACAGTGGCCAACCTGTCGCAATAATTGAAAGCATAAGACCCAATCGAGGTGAGGCTTTCAGGAAAGACGACAGTGGCCAACCTGTAGCAATACTGGAAAGCAGAAGACCCAATCGAGGTGAGGCTTTCAGGAAAGACGACAGTGGCCAACCTGTAGCAATAATGGAAAGCATAAGACCCAATCGAGGTAAGTCCTTCAGGAAGGATGATGGAAGTGAGGTAGTCGCAGTCATAGAACTCCTCGCTGTTCAAGGCTGTGAGTCCCGTGAAATACTGCAATTCGTTAAAAGAGGTGATGTTGTCGTTGTCGCGGAAAGCCTGGCCCAGATTGGTCACTGCTGCGGCCTCCTCGTAGGAAAGGTAGCCGTCGCCGTCGCTGTCCCATAGCTCAAGGCAACGGGCCTCCACGTTGGGGTCGGCAAAGTAGATGTAGTTGAGTTGGAAGAACTGGGCCACCAAGTTGCGGTTGCCTTCCACGGTGAAGGTGTATTCGGCATCCGTCGAGACCTCCACGCCGTTTTCCGTCCAACGCTGGAACTCGAAGTAGCCCTGCGGCGTGGCCGTCAGGGTGCAAGTCTGTCCCTGCTCGTAGGTGCCTGCGCCGCTCACCGTGCCGCCAACGTTGGGATTCGCCGAAGCCGTAATCGTCCATTGGCACGGGTCGGTAGCTTGGATATTGTTGAACACCGTCCAGCCTTGCGCCTCCTCGTAGGCCTCCACCGAGCCGCAAGGCACCGTGACGGGAATGTCGTAGTCCATGCTGACGAACACGTTGTTGCCAAGGGTGGGCGGCACGACGGACAAGACGTTGAACGCAGTGAAGCCTTGGCAGGCGCCGAAGAAGGCCGTGTTGCCGATTTGCGTCACGGAGAGGCCGAGCGTCAGGGTGTCGCTGAAGCCCATGCAGCCTGAGAAGGCATTGGCACCAATCGAAGTCACCGAATTGGGGATGGTCAAAGAACCCGTGAAGCCCGTGCAGCCGTTGAAGGCGTTTTCGCCTATCGTGGTCACCGATTCTGGGATGACCAATTCACCAGCGAAAGAAGTGCGTCCATTCAGAAAATCATTAGGAATCCGTTGCACGTTTTCGCCGAAGGTCAAGGTGTTCAAGGAAGAACAATATAGCGAACTACTACCATCCAACGAACAATTTGTGGCATTGTATTGCAAGGCGGTAAAGCCGCAACCGCCAAATACATTATAAGCGATGTAGGTTACATTTTCCGGGATGGTCAATGTTCCGGATAGGTTGTTACAGCCGTAAAACGCATAACTCCCAATGGTTTGCACAGCATCACCTAAGGTCAGCGAGCCTGTAAAGCCAGAACAGTAGTAAAACGCATGATATTCAATGGTTTGCACAGCATCGCCTAAGGTCAGCGAGCCTGTAAAGCCATAACAGTTCTGAAATGCATAACTCCCAATGGTAACGACGGAGTTGGGAATCACAAGGTCGCCCGTGAAGCCGCTGCAATTGTAGAAAGCCCAAGCGTTAATAACGGTCACCGGGTAGGTGGTGCCATACAGCTCCACGGTTTCGGGAATCACCAGTTCGCCCGTGGCGGCGGTGCCATCCACATGGCCAGTCACGGTTACTGAGACTCCATCGTCGTTAATGGAGTAGTTGAGGTTGCCCACGGTGAAGGTTTGCGCGAGTGATTCTGTCATTCCTGCCGTCAGCAGCAACAGCAGGAAGAGCAAGGCGGCTCGCCTCAGCCTTTTCCAATGTAATTGTCTTACATTCATGATTTTAAAGATTTAAGTTAGTAATAATGTGAATTGTGTGTTTTCTGTTTTACTTGTTTCCCGAGCGGGCAATAAAAAAACGTGGAACTTTACTTCAAGTTGGTCAAGAGGCCTTGGACTGCCGACACTACAACTAATCAGTAAAGCCCACGTGCAGAAAACACGTAGGCATTGGCTTACTGCTTGTAGTGTCTTGAAAGTGTCCAAGTTTCTTGACACAAGCTATTAAGCTAACGCTTTTTCAATAATTATGTCGGATTCGGGAGGGTTATTTGTTCATGGGCAGATGATTATGTGATACTTTTCGTTTGATTATTTGGGGGCAAAGGTAAGAAATTTTGGAAAGCAGTAGCAAAGAACATGGAAAATTTGTAATCTTGCGGCAAAGGAGAATATCGGATTATGACAACATTTGCTTTAAACAATCTTTGGGCTTACCAGCAAGGGCTGATGCTTTCGCAAAGTGACCGGGAATGGCTGGTTGGAAAGTTCACCGCAGGCTCATAACGGGCGGCGGAAAGACAAGGGAGGGTGCGGAAGACGAGGCTTGTCACCGCTTAAGGCAAAAAGGCGTCTTTGATATGGTCAATCACGGGGCCTTCTTCCTTCATCAATATGGAGACTATGTCGAAACGGGTGTTCACGTCAAGCCCGTTTTTGAACAGGTAGGCATTGGCCGCAGCGACAAGCAAATGTTGTTTTCTGGAGGTGACAGCCAAGTCGGGTTGGCCGTATTCGTCTGATTTTCGGGTTTTCACCTCCACGATGACCAATTCCCCGCCCTCTTTCGCGATAATGTCAATCTCTTTGTGGACGTTGCGCCAGTTACGTTCCAAAATCTCATAGCCTTGTTCCATAAGATATTGAACTGCAACATCCTCGCCCAACTTGCCTAATGTCAAATGCTTTGCCATCTGTCCTTTCTGTTTGTCGAGGGCAAAACTAAGAAAAATAATGATTCTGGCGCAAAAAAAACAGCGCACCCCACAAAAAGGATGCGCCGTTTTGAAAATAATCAGAAGGTCTTATTTCCCTTCGCTCAGCCTCTTGTAGGCTTCATGGCCTATATGGTGTCGAAGTAGTCAAACAGTTTGCTCATCTCGGAGACACCTCTCTCCCTACAAGTCTGGATATCGAACGGGAGAAAAGGCTTTGCATTGTTCCTCGCTTTCGCCAAGCCATCATTGCCACCCAAACGGACATAGATGTCAGGTGTGCCACAGTAATACTTTTCACTTTTGTTCAGTTTGCGTTGTTTTGTGGCTCTGCTCATTGCTTGTTGGTGTTAAGTGGTTCAACGTAAGTGTCGCCAAGCTGCGGAATGCCACCCAATCTGCCTGCCCTATACGCTCCGTATCTGTTTTCCACCTGCTTCAACTCCTCTTCGTCGAAGTCTGCTATGGAATAGATCTCAGTAGCACCGTATTTGTCCTTTTGGGCAATCCATACCGAATCGTCCCTGAAAAGGTTTTTGTCGGCAAGGAACTCCCGCATGTGAGTGGTGCATAGGATTTGCGACTCTTTGGAGTTTGAGAGGAATGTGACCAAGAAATGCTCGTACAGGTCAGGGTGCATCGCGTTTTCCAGTTCGTCAATGGCGACAATGTGTGGGGTGTTGATGAGTGCCAACACGACACCTGCCATCTCATAGTAACGTTGGGTGCCTCGCGACTCTTCGGCGAAATCGAGTTCATAGCTGCCGTGTTCCCCCGCATGAACCATCCTCACCCTTGCATCGGGCAGCGTCGAAGTGTTTTTGGCTTGCTCCCTGATGTCATCAGGAGTGCTTTTGTCGTTGACTATTGCGGCTGCGTAGTAGGGTGAGATAGGCGTGTCCACTTTCCTGACGGAAAAATCGTTTATGCCAACATCAGCTTTGCGCAGGAAGGAAGCGACCTGCTCTTTCGTGATCTTTCCGTCGAATATTTGGTTGGATGTGTATTGGCGAAGACCCTGCTCCGAGGTCGTGACGACAGGCAACAGGTAAGCGTCCATCCAATCGGAAACCTCTCTCAGCCAAGGGATGTCCACATTGCTTTTGTGATATGCGCCAAACACCGTGCGGTTGTGGAGAATATTGGGAAGCATTTTGTCGATTTCTGCAGACGATTGCTGATAGCCATTGTGTAGTTTTATTGCAGAGACTTTTGATGCTCTGTCGGTTGTTCTCTCGAACACGGTTTCCATTTCACCGCCATTTGCACTCTTGCAGGACAGAAACTCCTCCGCGACCATGTTGTTGTTGAACAGGATGGAGTAGCGGTAATGATGATTCCCGCAGATGAAATTGATTGTTATCGAAGAGTCACGATTGGCGCTGTCTTCATCGAATGCAAACTTGTCGTATGTGATTCTGTCTGTTTTGTTCTCGCAAGGCAAACGCAGCAGTCCGATGAAATGCATATACGCCTGAAGCATATTGCTTTTCCCCGAAGCGTTGGCTCCGATTAATGTTGCCATCTTCAGAAGCCGGTAATCTCCTTTTCGGATGACATAATAATCCTCAAGATGCTTGTCGTCAGTCGCCTCGAACGAAATGGTCTGCGGCTCCTTTATTGAGCGGAAGTTTGAAACAGTGAAGTCGATTATCATTTTTATAAGTATTTCTTTCTATGTCAGATAACGCGATTGTTTGGGGTGTTTCATACCTCATCCTTGACATTCAATTTTCTGCAAAGATATTGATTTTCAGCAACGAAACCGCATAATTTATCAATTCAGCTACCATGTAATACCCTCTCTTTTCAACCAGTTTTGAGCGGTTTTGTCCCCCATGCGAGCGGCTTGCTTCAAGTGGTCTTTTCGCTCGGCTGAATAGTCAGGATAGCACCCCGCCCATTGCCGATAGATATAGGCGCTATCTGCATCGGACACCGCCAACGCCTTCTTGTAGCTTTCTATTGCATGTTCGCTGTCGCCGGCAGTAAAGTAGTAGGTGAACCCTAATTGTCTATATGCTGCGCTCTTGGTGGAATCGAGGGCAATGGCTTTCTCGCAGTAGTTTTTGGCAACATTGAAGTTTTCGGAATAATATGTTGCCGAATAAACATAGGAGGTGTATTTGTCTATGTCTGTAAGTAGCGAGATTACATCGACGAACTCGTCCTCGTATGTCATATCGTTTTTATCCAACTTTGACCCGTCGTCAGGAGAATAGTGTTGGGCCAATCCAAAAGCATACCCCTTTAAGAGATCAACATACTCAACTGCAATGCCGTCTTTGTGTTCCGTGTTGGTGTGGAACGCCGACTTCAACAGAGGCATTATCACTTTCCAACTATCTTTTACAGATGACGATAGTTTGCCTTTAACCACGCCATCAATACAGTCTATCTCCCAGTCTCGGTTGGTGATGTATGCTCTGATTGACAGCTTTCTTGCATCGTGGATATGCTTTTGGGCAAACATATAGTCTTCAGACTGCAACTCCTTGTAGGCAAGGCAGACGAGAGAGTCCAATTCGGCCTGTCTCTTCTCGTCAACCTTCCCATTGTTTCCTTCTGCAAGTTTGCCCGACGCATGGATATAGAGGTTGTCGCCGTCAAACTCTATCTTGCCTAATCTTTTGATGGCCGACTGCCCAAGGAGCAGTGGGGCATCGGCATTGTGAATCACGGTGGCCGACACGTCGTGTATCGTGAGCCCGCCGATTTCGATGCTCCTTATCCGTAATTGAGTGTTCTCCGTCAGAGAACCGTCGGCCAGCTGTGCAAACGAAGTCCCCTTGATGTCGCCTTCTTCAAGGTAGCCGTTCTTCGCCATGAAGGCGGCCTCTGTTAGGGATATGCTCACGTCGCTGGCTCCCGTATCGAAAATGAATTTCAGTGGCAGTCCGTTCACCTTGGCCGGAATCATATAGACGCCGCCATCCTTTTCCATCTTGATTCTTACCGTATTATCCTGTCTGCATGAAAACAGCAGGAACGGCAAAACAAAGAGCAAAAACTTCTTTTTCATTTTGGTTTTTATTTTATTTCACTGACTCTACTACATGATGTATTCGCTCTATCCATTCGCGGAAATGTGTGCAATGGCTCATCAGCGCGTCCATTCCTATTGCTGCCGTCACGACGGCTCCACTACGTGGCTTGTTATATTTGTATTTCCTTTCTCCTTCAATCGCCGCAATGATTCTTTTGCTCGGAGCCGTCTCCGGACTTTGGTCAATCAGTTCGGGATTGCCGTTATATTTAGCTAACACATCCTTTAGGCTTTCAATCTCTTTGGAGCATTTAGGATATTCATCGGCAAGTTTTGCAATATCGCAAAACATGAGTGCCTCGAACTCATGAAGCTGGATGTAAGGAACAAACCTATCGGAGCCCATGTCTTGTTTGAAGGCATCCTCGATAGCTGCAATCCGCAAATATGGGTCTGCTATTGTTGCGGCCTGAACCATATTGGGAAAACCGTCGGGAAGCGCATAAAAGTCAAACATGGTAGTGAAAAAATGCGCTTCACTGCCCCTATGCTCCATTTCTTTCATCCAGCGGGTCAAATCGTTTTTGGCTTGAGTGTAACTAAACATACCTCCCCGTGTTCCCTTTTTTTTGGAGGTGACAAGCAACCTGCATTTCACAACTATTCCATGAATAGCGAAATACGGTTTAAGGACATCCTTGACAAACCTTTCTTCGGTCTGACCTTCACATAATATGTTGAGAATGGAGGTGTTCATACAGGACGGCCTCCTATCACGTTTTTATCCCACAATTCGCTAAGGCTATACTCGTTCAGCCATTCTGAATAATCTTTCCCGCTGAGTTTCCTTGCTATCGTGCATTGCGCGTTTTCATCGCGTTCCACAACCGTCACATCGTCGGCATCAAAGCCATCAATTAGCGCAGGCGATTGAGTTGCCACTATAATTTGTGCATGAAGCGATGCGTCCTTTATCATTTCTGTCAGTTGGTCGATGGCGTATGGATGAAGTCCAAGCTCAGGTTCATCGATAATAATCACACGAGGCATTGTCTCTTCAGGTTGAAGCAGCAATGTTGCCAAGGCGATGAAACGGATTGAACCGTCGGAGAATTGGTCGGCTGAAAGCACATAGTCGTTGGCAGAAGAATCCATCCACTTCAAGGAAACGTATCCATTGTCAGGCTCAAGGTAAAAACCTTTGAACTGAGGGACGACTTCTCGAACATAGCTCACTATTCTCTCGTAAGACTCATTATAGTTGTTTTTTAGAAACAACAAGAATGAAGCAAGATTGTTGGCCTCCGATTGCAAGTAGTTTGCGGAATCTTTCGGGGAAGCCTGTCGCATGGGAGATTCTGCCGAGGAATCGCTGAATTGGTAAACTTTACAACCAGAAAGAATGTCCCAAACAATATTGGATGCTGTCCCTTTGTGATTGACCAAGGCTGATTCATTAAAATCAGATTTTAATTGAATTATTCTGGAATTCTTTTCATTTGTGCCTTCCCATTCGATTTCCTCGGAACTGACAATCAATCTGTTCGGAACGGCATTCGTTAGACAGAACCTGTATATTTCGTATGAATTATTACCGTCAAATCGTATTTCCGCACTCAATGTTGGGGTTTTCTTGGCTCCATAATAAAGGAATTTCTGATTGGTCCCAGATTTTGCTATGAACTGTTGCAGGCTACCCGTCATCATATATCCGACCATTTTGAAAAAACTGATGATGTTGCTTTTGCCTGCACCGTTTGCGCCCAACAAGATATTAATATCTCCAATTTCTAAATCAATTGGTCTGTCATAAGAGATGGATTTAAACCCTTTGATGGTAATTCTTGTAAGTTTATGATGGCTTTTCCTCATACGAAACGATTATGAATTGCAAAAATAGGTATTTTTTTGAAACAATGCCCGCTATGACAAAAAAACAGCGCACCCCCCAATCGGATGCGCTGTTTTCCATTAGCATAACTGGGATTTATTCTCCCATAGCCAGCCTCTTATACCCTTCGTACCGCAGCTTCGCGAACTGCTCGGTCTTGGTGAACAGTTCCTTGGCTTCCTCGGGGAAGGTCTTGAGCAGCGAGTTGTAACGCACCTCGCCCATGATGAAGTTCTGGAACTCGACCCAGTTGGGTTCTTTCGAATCCAGGTGGAAACCGTTCTGACCAGCGTCTTCCTCGGCGGGATTGAAACGCCACAGGTGCCAGTAACCGCAGTCAACGGCACGCTTCTCTTCGAGTTGCGAATGACCCATGCCAATCTTGATGCCGTGGTTGATGCACGGTGCGTAGCAAATCACCAGCGACGGGCCGGGATAAGCCTCAGCCTCCTTGATGGCCTTGAAATACTGGGCTTGGCTGGCGCCCATAGCGACCTGTGCCACATAGACGTAACCATAGCTCTTGGCAATCATGCCGAGGTCTTTCTTGCGCACCTTCTTGCCGCTGGCGGCAAACTTGGCGACAGCACCGGCAGGCGTAGCCTTCGACGACTGACCGCCCGTGTTGGAGTAAACCTCAGTGTCGAGGACGAGGACGTTGACGTCTTCGCCGCTGGCCAACACGTGGTCGAGGCCACCGAAACCGATGTCGTAAGCCCAACCGTCGCCGCCGAAGATCCATTGGCTCTTCTTGACCAAATGGTCTTTCAGGTCAACGATTTGCTTGCAGTAGTCGCAGCCACACTTCTCGCATTCGGCGATGATGCGCGGAGCCAATTCGGCGGTCTTCACGCCGTCTTCGCGGTTGTCAATCCACTCTTGGAACATGGCCTTCAGCTCGTCGGAGCAGCACTTGCACTCGGCGATGGCTTCCTTCATGATGCGTTCCACGCGGTCGCGCATCTTGCGGGTAGCGGTGGCCATGCCGAGACCGAACTCGGCGTTGTCCTCGAACAGGGAGTTGGCCCATGCCACACCCTTGCCCGTGCGGTTGTTCTTGCAGTAAGGCGTCGCGGGAGCCGAGCCGCCGTAGATGGACGAGCAGCCCGTGGCGTTGGCGACGAGCATACGCTCACCAAACAGTTGCGTAATGGTCTTGATGTAAGGCGTCTCGCCGCAGCCGGCGCAGGCACCCGAGAACTCGAACAGCGGTTGTGCAAACTGGCTGTTCTTCACGTTGGCGTACTTGTCGATGAGGTTGTCCTTGTAGGCGACCTTCTTTTGGCCGTACTCCCAGTTTTCGGCTTCGCCAAGTTGGCTCTCGAAAGGTTTCATCACGAGGGCCTTCTCCTTGGCGGGGCACACGTCGGCGCAGTTGCCGCAACCCGTGCAGTCCATGACGGAGACCTGCATACGGAAGTTCATGCCGGCCATTTCCTTGGGCATCTTCATCACGATGCTGTTCATCGTGGCGGGGGCGTTCTTCTTCTCCTCTTCGGTCATCACAACAGGACGGATGGCGGCGTGAGGGCAGACGAGCGAGCACTGGTTGCACTGGATGCAGTTGGCGGGGTTCCATTCGGGGACGACGGTGGCCACACCGCGCTTCTCGTAAGCCGTGGTGCCGGCCGGGAAGGTGCCGTCGATGATGTCCTTGAAGGCACTCACGGGAAGGTCGTTGCCGCATTGGGCGACCATCGGGCGCATCACCTTATTAATAAACTCGGGGTCGGCGTCGTTGTGCTCGAAGGCGAAGTCGGTGGTGCAGTCGAGGTTGGCCCACTCTGCGGGAATCTCCACCTTGGTGATTTCGCCGCCACGGTCAACGGCGGCATAGTTCATGTTGACGATGTCCTCACCCTTCTTGCCGTAGCTCTTCACGATGAACTTCTTCATCTGCTCGACGGCAAGGTCGTAAGGAATAACGCCCGAAATCTTGAAGAACGCGCTCTGGAGGATGGTGTTGGTGCGGTTGCCCAAGCCAATCTCAGCGGCAATCTTGGTGGCGTCGATGATATACATATTAATATGGTGCAGGGCCAGATACTTCTTCACGAAGTCGGGCAGGTGGTGCTTGGTCTCCTCAACGCTCCAAGGTGAGTTGTAGAGGAAAGTACCATTGTCCTTCAGGCCGCGCAGACAGTCGTACTTGCGCAGGTAGCTCGGCACGTGGACAGCCACGAAGTCGGGCGTACCGACGAGGTAAGGCGCCAAGATGGGCTGGTCGCCGAAGCGCAGGTGCGAGCAGGTGTAGCCGCCCGATTTCTTCGAGTCGTAGTCGAAGTAGGCTTGGCTGTATTTGTTGGTGTTGTCGCCAATGATCTTGATACTGTTCTTGTTGGCGCCCACGGTACCGTCGGCACCGAGTCCGTAGAACTTGGCCTCGAAAGTGCCCTTGGGCAGGATGGAGACCTCGGGCAGCACGGGCAGCGAGCGGAAGGTCACGTCATCGACGATGCCGATGGTGAACTGGTTCTTTCTCTCGTCGGCCATGTTGTTGAACACGCTCATGATTTGCGCAGGCGTGGTGTCCTTGCTGGAGAGACCATAGCGGCCACCGATGATGACGGGCTTGTAAGGGCACTCCTTGAAGGCTTCGACGACATCCAAGTAGAGCGGGTCGCCGTTGGCGCCGGGTTCCTTGGTACGGTCGAGGACGGTGATGCACTTCACGTTTTCAAGCAAACTCTGAGGCAGGGCTTCCATGAGGTGTTTCACGCTGAAGGGACGATAGAGGTGGACGCTGACCAAGCCGAGCTTCTTGCCGTTGGCGTTCTCCTTGTCGATGACGGTCTTGATGACGTCGGTGATGGAACCCATAGCCACGATGATGTCGGTGGCGTCGGGGGCACCGTAGTAGGTGAACGGGGCATACTGGCGGCCCGTGATGCGGCTCATTTCCTTCATGTACTTGGCCACGATGTCGGGCAGGGCGTCGTAATACTTGTTTTGCGCCTCGCGGGTCTGGAAGTAGATGTCGGGGTTCTGGGCCGTGCCGCGCGTGACGGGGTGCTCAGGGTTGAGGGCGCGGTCGCGATATTCCTTCAGGGCTTCCCAGTTGACCAGCGGGCGGAGGGCTTCCATGTCGGCGGCCTCCACCTTCTGGATCTCGTGTGAGGTGCGGAAGCCGTCGAAGAAGTGCAGGAAAGGCACGCGGCCTTCGATGGCGGCAAGGTGAGCCACTGGTGCGAGGTCCATGATTTCCTGAACCGAACCGGTAGCGAGCAGGGCGAAGCCCGTCTGACGGGCGCTCATCACGTCGGCGTGGTCGCCGAAGATCGACAAGGCTTGGGCGGCAAGGGCGCGGGCCGAGACGTGGAACACGCCCGGGAGCAACTCGCCGGCAATCTTGTACATATTGGGGATCATCAGCAACAAGCCTTGCGAGGCGGTGTAGGTGGTGGTGAGGGCACCAGCCTGCAACGAGCCGTGGACGGCACCGGCAGCACCGGCTTCGGATTGCATTTCGACCACCTTGACGGTCTCGCCAAAGATGTTCTTCTGACCTTTGGCTGCCCATTCATCGATATACTCGGCCATCGGCGACGACGGCGTGATAGGATAGATGGCGGCCACTTCACTGAACATGTAGGCAACATGGGCCGCAGCCTGATTGCCATCGCATGTCAAAAATTTCTTTTCTGCCATTTCTATTGGTTTTAGTAATGAATTTATAATTAGTTGATTTACTTGTAGTTACTTAATTTGCGGTCGAAATAATTGACCGCAAAAACTTTGGCCGCAAAATTAGGAATTTTGGCGCAATCCTACAAAGGTTTCACCTATTTTATTTTCATCGGCCAAAAATCGACTATTTTCATGCAAAAATCCCAAAAAAAGAGATTTTTCGGCAACCAATTAAAATAATTCGTATTTTTGCGCACTCAAAAACACCAATTAAACTTAAAACTCATTAAAAATGAAAAAGTTAGCATTAACACTCGGCATGGCTTGCCTCTTCATGGTGGCCTGCAACAACGCTCCCAAACAGAAGGAAGCTGCCGAAACTCCCGAACAGACCGAGGCTATCGCGGAGAAGAGCGAATGCCCAATGAGCGCCCTGAAGGCCGAATACGCCAACTGGGACAACCTTGACGAGACCGCCAAGGCCGAACTGAACAAGAAGGCTTGCGACCTCTTCGCCCAAATGGAAGCCAGAAAGGCCGAAATGATGGAAAACGGCGAGCCCAAGCCCTGCTGCAAGGAAGGCGAACCCAAGCCCGAATGCAAAGAAGGCGAACCCAAGCCCTGCTGCAAGGAAATGGCCGAAATGACCGACGAGCAAAAGGCCGAATTTGAAGCCAAGAAAGCCGAAATGGAAGCCAAGTGCGCCGAAATGAAGGCCGCTTGGGACAATTTCGCCAACCTGACCTTAGACGAGCAGAAAGACCTCATCATGGGTCGTCTGGAAGGCTGCGGCGAGCCGAAGCCCTGCTGCAAAGGCGAAGGCAAGCCTTGCGGCGAGAAGCCTGCCGAATAAGCGGCTCAAACGTTCTCAAACCAAAGGAAAGAGGGCTTCGGCCCTCTTTTTTTGTATTCCGTACACGGATTTCGCAGACAGACGCGGATAAACCATTTTCCGTGCAAATCCGCGAAATCCGCATTCCGTTTTGGTTATTTGCAACAGATTTGCGAAAGATTTGTTTCCCTTCCCTTTTTTTTCGTACTTTTGCGATTTAATCCAAACTGCGCCCAAATGTACGCCTTCATCACCGGAAAAATCACCGAAAAGTCGCCGACCTGTGTCGTTTTGGACAACCACGGCATCGGCTATCTCGTCAACATCACGCTCAACACCTTCACCGCCATCGGCGAAAAAGAGGAAGTGAAGCTCTACACGCACGAGCAAATCCTTGAGGACGCGCACAACCTCTTCGGCTTCTATTCGGCCAAGGAGCGCGACCTGTTCGAGCTGCTTATCTCGGTGTCGGGCGTGGGCTGCAACACGGCGCGGCTCATCCTCAGTTCGCTGACCGTCAGCGAGTTGAGCAACGCCATCGCCAACGACGACGTGCGCACCATACAAGCCGTGAAAGGCATCGGGGCCAAGACCGCCCAGCGCATCGTCATCGACCTGAAGGACAAGCTGAAGAAAAACGACTTCCAGTCGGAAATTTTCGCCGCGCCAGACAATACAATCAAGAATGAGGCGTTATCAGCATTGACGATATTGGGCTTCGGCAAGGCGGCTGTGGAAAAGGCCTTGGACAAACTGATGAAGCAGCAGCCCGACGCCACCGTTGAAACGCTTATCAAAGAAGCCCTTAAAACACTGTAGTCCAACAACAACCCTTGAACCGCATGATGAAACGACATATCATCCCTTTCCTGTTTGCCCTGATAGTCGCACTTCCGCTCGCACGATTGTCGGCGGCGGCCTACGACTCGCCCTTCCTCCACCTTTTTCCTTTGCCGGTCGAAGTGGAGCCCGACACCACCAAGCTCATCTATCCCATTCCGCCCAGCACCGGAAACCCGTTGGACGACCTTTACAACCACTCGCCCCTCTACCTCAACGACCCCAAGAATTTCGACACCGAGATCATCTACGACCCCATCACGAAGCAATACACCTTCAAAAGAAGGATAGGCGATTTCTATTACGACATCCCCGCCACGATGACCGAGAGCGAATACCTTGAGTATCAAAGCAAGAAAGGCATCATGGAATACTGGAAGGAACGTCGGAGCCAGAACTCCCGATCCACCACCAACGGAAACTCCATCATCCCGCCCATGTTCATCGGCGGCAAGGCCTTCGAGATGATTTTCGGAAGCAACACTGTCGAAATCCGACCCCAAGGCTCGGTCGATCTCACCTTCGGCTACAAGTACAATTACCGCGAAGACCCGTCGCGCAGCGAACGCCAGCAACGCACCGGCAACTTCGACATGGACACCGACATCCAGCTCAACGTGATGGCAAAGATTGGCGACAAGATCCACTTCAACATCAACAAGAACACCAAGGCCACCTTCAACTTCCAGGACAAGCTCGCCCTGAAATACGAAGGCAAGGAAGACGAGATCATCCAGCTGCTTGAGGCCGGCAACGTGAGCTTCCCGCTCAACAGCACCCTCATCACCGGAACGCAGCAGCTGTTCGGCATCAAGAGCAAGCTGAAATTCGGCAACACCACCATCAGCTCCATCGTTTCCTACCAGGAAAGCGAGTCGCAAAACATCACCGTGCAAGGCGGGGCCCAAACCAACGAATTCGAGCTGAACTGCTTAGACTACGAGGAGAACCGCCACTTCTTCCTCAGCCAATACTTCAGGGAGCACTACGAAGAAGCCCTTTCCACCCTGCCCACCATCACCTCTAACGTCAACATCACGAAGATCGAGGTTTGGGTCACCAACACCAACACCGCCACCCAAAACACGCGCAACATCCTCGCGCTCGCCGATTTGGGCGAAGGCAGAGACGCATGGATCTATAACGGCGAGGTGACCCCCGCAAGCCTCAACAAGATTTATCCGCGCAATGCCGCCAACAACCTGCTGACCCGCATCGACACCGCGCAAATCCGCAACATCAGCATGGTGACCAACTACATGTCGAACGACCCCTTGCGCATCGGGAAGACGGGCTATATGGTCTCGGGCCGCGATTTCGAGAAGATCGAGAACGCACGGAGGCTGAGCAGCACCGAGTTCTCGCTGAACTCGAAGTTAGGCTTCATCTCCCTGAACGTCAACCTCAACTCCAACCAAACCTTGGCCGTCGCCTACCAATACACCATCGTCGGGTCGGACGAGGTCTATCAAGTGGGTGAGTTCTCAGACCAAGGCATCAACACGCCCAACGTATTGGTGGCCAAGCTGTTGAGAGGAACGTCGGTAAACACGAAAATGCCCATCTGGAACCTGATGATGAAGAACGTCTATAACTTCAGGGCCTATCAGGTCAGCTCGTCCGACTTCATGCTCAACATCTTCTACAACGGCAATTCCAACAGCACCCCCATCGGCTACTTCACCGAAGGCGAGGTGAAAGGCGTGGCCCTGCTTCACCTCATGGGCTTGGACAACCTGACACAGCAAAACAACCCCATCGCCGGCGGCGACGGCGTGTTCGACTTCTTGGACAACGCCTCCACGCAAGGCGGCACCATCAATTCCTCTAACGGGCGCATCTTCTTCCCCGTGCTGGAGCCGTTCGGGAAGCACATCCGCACCAAGATATTCCCCAACGAGCCCGACTTGGCCGAGAAGTACGCCTACGACTCGCTCTACACCATGACCAAGACCTCGGCCGAACAATACTCCGAGAAGAACAAGTTCTCGCTGAAAGGTTATTACTCTTCGCAATCGGGAAGCGAAATCAGCCTGAACGCCATGAACGTGGCCCAAGGCTCGGTGACCGTCACGGCTGGCGGTGCGCAATTGGTTGAAAACGTGGATTATACCGTTGACTACACTTTGGGTCGCGTCACCATCATCAACGAAGGCATTCTCAACAGCGGCACGCCCATCAACATCTCGTTGGAATCCAACTCGGGATTCAGTGCGCTGAAGAAGACCTTCCTTGGCACCCGCGTCGAGCACGAGTTCAGTTCCGATTTCCATGTCGGGGGAACCATCCTCTACCTTGGCGAGAAGTCATACACCCAGAAGATCAGCTACGGCGAGGAAGCCATCGCCAACACCATCTATGGCGCCGACCTCAGCTACAACACCGAGGCCCGTTGGCTGACCACTTTCATCGACAAGCTGCCTGGCATCAGCACCAAGGCGCCGTCGCGCATCAGGATCGACGGCGAGGTGGCCCGTTTCATCCCAGGCCTCACGAGGTCGGCCAGCGAAAAAGGCACCTCCTACATCGACGACTTTGAAGGCGCCAAATCGACCATCGACCTGCGGCTGCCCTCGGCATGGTGCATGGCCAGCACGCCCCAGAACCAGCACGACCTCTTCCCTGAAGCCGCGGCAGGCACCGGACTCGACTATGGCAAGAACCGCGCGAAGCTGTCGTGGTACACCATCGACAACTCCGTGTTCTACGACGTCACCTCCATGAGCAGGCCGAGGAACATCACGCAAGACGAGCTTTCGAAACATGCCGTGCGCCAAGTCTTGGAAACCGAGATTTTCACCAAGGACATCGCCGCCGGCGTGCCGACCAACATTTCCGTCCTCAACTTGGCCTACTACCCCGACGAGAGAGGCCCCTACAACTTTGACGTCTATCCCACGCCCTATTCGGCGGGCATCGACGAGGAAGGCAAGCTCAACGACCCGAGCAGCCGCTGGGCGGGCATCATGCGCCGCATGGAATCGACCGACTTCGAGGCCACCAACATCGAATACATCGAGTTTTGGATGATGGACCCCTTTGCCGACGAAGAGTATGCCAACAACCCCGGCAAGCTTTACATCAACTTGGGCGACATCTCGGAAGACATCTTGCGCGACGGAAGGAAGTTCTACGAAAACGGCCTGCCCACATCCGAGACCGTGGTCAACGTTGACACCACCATCTGGGGTCGTGTGCCGACTTTGCAAGACTTGGTGGGCACCTTCAGCAACGAGTCGGAAGCAAGGCAATACCAAGACGTGGGCTACGACGGCTTGCGCGACGTTGACGAGCGCACCTTCTTCGAAGACACCTACCTGAACGTCATCAGGAGCCTTTACGGAGAAAGCTCAACCGCCTACGCCAACGCCTACGACGACCCGTCGGCAGACAACTACCACTACTTCCGCTCCACCGAATGGGACAGCGACGAAATCCACACCAGCATCCTTGAGAGATACAAGAACTACAACGGGCAAGAAGGCAACTCACCTTCCGACACGCAAAGGACCGAGACCTACTCCACGAGCAACTCGACCATGCCCAACGTGGAAGACATCAACAACGACAACACGCTGAACGAGGCGGAACGCTACTACCAATACGTCATCGACCTTGACCCGACGCAGATGGTGGTGGGCAAGAACCACATCTCCGACATCTACCACGCCAACAACATCACCTTGGCCAACAGCCAGACGGGAAGCGTCACCTGGTACCAGTTCCGCATCCCGATCAAGCAGCCCGACAAGGTCATCGGCCACATCGACGACTATTCCTCCATCCGTTTCATGAGGATGTTCGTCAACGGTTTCCGGCGTCCCATCGTCCTGCGTTTCGCCACCCTCGACTTGGTGAAAGGCGAATGGAGGAGCTACTCGCAAAGCATACAAGCACCAGGCGAATACCAGCCCAACGATGTCACCAACGAGACCACGGTTGACATTTCGGCCGTCAACATCGACGAAAACAGCCGCCGCAGCCCCGTGCCCTACGTCATCCCGCCCGGCATACAGCAAGAGCTGCTGGTGGGTTCGGTGCAGACCACCAAGATCAACGAGCAGGCCTTGCAGATCACCGTACAGAACCTCGTGGACGGCGACGGCAGGGCCATCTACAAGACCACGGCCTTCGACTTCAGGCAGTACAAATACCTCAAGATGTTCGTCCACGCCGAAGCCGCCAGGGAAGACAGCCCGTTGGAAGACCAAGACCTGACCGTCTTCATGCGCCTCGGCACCGACTTCACGGAGAACTACTACGAATACGAAATCCCATTGAAGGTCACGCCTTGGGGCACCTCCTACACCAACAAGGAAGCCATTTGGCCGGAAATCAACAACATGGACATCCTTCTGGAAAACCTCGTGGAGGTGAAATCACGGCGCAACGAAGCCATGAACCAGCCCAACAGCAACGTGAAGCTCAACTACATCTATTCCGAGAAAGTCAAGAAAGGCACCATCGACGGCAAGGACTATTACCACACCATCAAGGTGATCGGCAATCCCAGCATCAGCGACGTGGAGGCCATGATGATCGGCATCCGCAACCCGAAGCGTCAAAGTCTCGCCAGCGACGACGACGGCTTGGCAAAAAGCGCGGTGGTGTGGGTCAACGAGTTGCGCCTCACCGAATTGAGCAGCAAGGGAGGCGTGGCCGCCACAGGCCGTCTGGAAGCGACCTTGGCCGACCTTGGCCGCATGACCCTGACCGGTTCCTACAGCTCGGCCGGATTCGGAGCCTTGGACAGCGACATCACCAGCAACCAATTCGTGGCCAACTCCTCCTATGGCGTCTCCACCGACCTCGAATTGGGCCGGTTCCTTGAGAACACCGGCATCAAGATCCCGATGCACATCGATTTCGGAGAGACCAAGGTCACCCCGCTGTATAACCCCTACGACCCCGACATCAAGCTGAGCGACGCCCTCAACGCGCTGGAGACGAAAGAGGAAAAAGAAGCCCTCGAATCGTCAATCCACGACCTCACCCGTTACAAGAACATCAACTTCATGAACGTGAGGAAAGAGCGCGTGGCCAACAAGAAGAAAAAAGGCGACGACGACGGCACGAAAAGCCCCGACAACCCCAGAGACCCCAACAGAATCATGCGGTTGGGCGGAGGCAACGTCCAGAAGGTACACATCTATGACATCGAAAACTTCAACCTCTCCTTCTCCTACAGCGAGACCTACGAGGAGAACACCGACATCAAGCGCTACACCGTCAAGAACTACCGTGGCGGCTTGGGCTACAACTATGCCGGCAACCCGAAGAACGTAGCCCCCTTCGCCAAGGCCAAATGGGCCTCCAAACCCGCCATGCAACTCATCAAGGACATCAACTTCTACTACCTGCCCAAGAGCATCTCGTTCAACACCGAGATGTACCGCTACTTCTCAGAGCGAGAGCTGCGCAACAAGAGCGGCGGCATCATCAACATCACCCCCACCTATTCAAGGCAATGGGATTGGTCGCGCAACTACCAAGTGCGTTACGACCTCACCAAGGCCCTCACTTTCGACTATTCGGCACAAGCGCAAGCCTACATCTACGAACCCGCCGGCTACGTTGACAAGAGCGCAGACCCCGAGACCTGGCAGAAAAACCAAGACACCATCAAGAACGAGCTTAGACACTTAGGCTCCATGTCGCGTTTCCAACAGAACCTCAACGCAAGCTACACCTTGCCCATCAACAAGATCCCGATCCTCAACTGGATCACGGCAAACGCCAGCTACCAAGGCTCCTACAATTGGACCGCCTCGGCACAGTCGATACAAGCCCGTCTGGGCAACACCATCGACAACTCCAACAACCTTCAGGGCAACGCCAACCTCGACTTCACGAAGCTTTACAACAAGGTGCCCTACCTAAAGCAACTCAACACGCCGCAACGCCGCAACAACAATAACAACAGCCGAGGCGGGAAGCCCAAACAAGAAGACAAGACCGCCGACTCGACCAAAGCCAAGCCCAAGGCCAACTACGGCAAGATGGTGCTCGACAACGGCCTTCGCGTGCTGACCCTCGTCAAGAAAGTGTCGGCCTCCTATTCCATGAACAACGGGCAAACCCTACCGGGATTCATGCCTAAGGCAACCTATCTCGGCATGGACGGCACCTCTTGGGCGCCAGGCATCGGGTTTGTGTTGGGCAACACCTTCGGCAGCGACGGCGACATCTTCAGCAAGGCCGTGGCCAACAGCATCGACGTTGACGAGCTGCACCGCTGGCTCACCACCGATTCCATCTTGAGCGACCCCTATCTGAAACGCTCGACCTCGACAATGAATTACCGCATCAATGCCGAGCCGCTCAGCGGACTGAAGATCGACTTCACGGGAAACCGCACCGAAGCCAACAACCTGCAACATTATTTCCGCTACAACGACCTCACAAACGAGTTTGAGACCTTCACCCCGACCAACAACGGAAACTTCAGCATGACCTATCTCATGTGGAAGACCTCCTTCGTCCCCGACAGCACCAACAACTCCGCGCTCTTCAACGCCCTGCTCGACAACAGGAAAATCATCGCCGAGCGCATCGCCAAGAGCAACCCGCAATGGATCGAGCATGTCAACCAATATGCCTACGACAGCATCGCCGGCGACTATTTCCCCGTCGGATACAACTCGTCGTCGCTCGACGTCTTGATGTATTCCTTCATAGCCGCCTACACGGGCCAAGACGCCAACAAGATCAAGCTCAATCCTTTCCCGGCCATCCCCTTCCCCAACTGGAGCCTCACCTACAACGGGTTGACCAACATCCCGGCGCTCTCGAAGCTCTTCAAGTCCATCAGCATCACGCATTCCTACAAGTCGTCCTACTCCATCAGCTCGTGGGCCAGCAACGTGTATTACGACCCCAACAACACCATCCAAACCTTCGAGAACAGCGACCTCATCATCCCGAAGTACGACATCATGCAAATGGTTCTCTCCGAGCAATACATGCCCTTGATCGGTCTCGACTTAGGCTTCCAGAACTCGCTCACTTCCAACGTGCAGTACAAGAAATCGAGGACGCTGACGATGAGCTTCTCCAACAACCAGCTCACCGAGGTCAACAGCCACGAGTTCGTAATCGGCGCAGGCTATCGCATCAAAGACCTATCGTTCTCGGTGAAGCCCATCGTGGGAGACGGCGGGTCGCGAACCATCAAGAACGACCTCATCCTGAAGCTCGACCTTGGGTTCAAGTACGACAAGACCATCCTGCGCCGCATCGACGAGAACAACAACCAAGTGTCGGCGGGACAGCACAAGGTCAACATCTACCTCACCGCCGACTACACCTTCAGCCAGCGCCTGAGTATGCAGGCCTTCTTCAAGCGCGACGCCGCCACGCCGTTCGTGTCGAGTTCGGTCAAAAACTCCACCACCTATGCCGGCGTCACTCTAAGATTCAGCTTGGCGCAATAAAATTTTCGCAGATTTGTGATTGGGAAAGACAAAATTTGTAATTTCGCGGCCAGTTCAACTACAAACCATAATCAAAATGAACATTCCAACCAACCTGAAGTACACGAACGACGATGAATGGATCCGCCTCGAAGGTGAGACCGCATACGTCGGCATTACCGATTATGCCCAACACGAGCTTGGCGACATCACTTTCGTTGATGTCGATCCCGACCTCGTTGGCGAAACCCTCGACGCCCAAGAAGAATTCGGCGCCATTGAAGCTGTGAAGACCACCGCCGAGCTGCTCATGCCCGTTGGCGGCGAAATCCTCGAAGTCAACGAAGCCCTCGCCGACGAAGAGAACGCCAAATTGGTCAACAGCGATCCTTACGGCGAAGCCTGGATCATCAAAATCAAGGTGAACGACACGGCCGAGTTCGACGCCCTCATGGACGCCGCCGCGTACGAAGCAAAGATCGGCTAACCAACCCGACCCATGTCATTCCGAGCCTTTTGGAGACATTGATACACTCGCCAAAAGGTTTGGTGCGGCATGCCTTCAAAAGACGAAAGGAATCTATGGGCTTGGACAAGCTGACCAGAAATAGTTTCCCGGGAATCCTGTGCGGAATCATCATATTGGTCCTCACAGGGCTTCCGGGTTCTGTTTTCCCAAAAGTCAAGCCCGTCGTCGGCATCGACAAGGTGGTGCACGTCATCATGTATGCCGGCTTCGCCTTCCTCTGTCTTTGGGGCTACCGCAAGCAGTTCGTTTCCAACGGGAAAGCCTATCGCACACGAGCCTTGTTGACGACCGCGTCCATCAGCGTCGCCTATGGCGGCATCACCGAATTGATGCAAGAATACCTCGTGCCGACCCGCACCGGCGATTGGATCGACTTCCTTGCCGATGCCGTTGGCACCCTCGTCGGATTGCTCGTTTTTTGCCTTTTTTTCAAGAATAAAAAATAAAATTCGCCTCGACCGCGTTTTGTATTCAAATAATTACTACTTTCGCAACGTGATTCAACAAGCAATAATTCAAAAGACACATAACTATGGAAGAGAAAAAATCACCAAAAGCCAATCTTGAGAACAAGAAACTGATGTTCACTCAGATAGGCCTCATCATTAGCTTGGCCATCGCGTGGTTGGCCTTCGAACACAAGAGCTACGACAAGCGCGAAATCGACCCCAGCCTGCTGCGTACCGCCGAGGTGGTGGAGGAAGAACTGGTCGAAATCACCAAGCAAGAAGAACAAAAGCCCCAGCCCGTTGAGGTTCCCAAGCAGACCACGCAACTGGAAATCGTGCAAGACGACGTTGAAGTGGAAGACATCGAAATCAACGCCGAAGTGGAGCAAACCGAAATCATCGAGGAGTATGTCGCTCCCGAAGTCGAGGAAGAAGAAGTCGTGGAACAGGAAATCTTCCAGATCGTGGAAGAGATGCCTGCCTTCCCGGGTGGCGAGCAAAAGCTGCTGGAATACGTCGCCAAAAACACCAAGTATCCCCAGATTGCCCGCGAAAGCGGCATCCAAGGGCGTGTGTTCATCGGCTTCGTCGTCGAGCCCGACGGCAGCGTGTCAAACGTGAAGGTGCTCCGTGGCATCGGAGGCGGCTGCGACGAAGAAGCCGTGCGCGTCATCAAGTCGATGCCCAAGTGGAAACCCGGCAAGCAACGCGGCAAGGCCGTGCGCGTGTCGTACCAAATCCCCGTCAACTTCAAGCTGCAATAAGCCTGAACGGATCCAAGAACAGCAAAAAGCCAGCGATTCGCTGGCTTTTTTTATGGGTGGAAATGGCTGAAAACGACTTCCGCCTTGGCCGGCCCGACGATTTCGGCCAACCGCTCCAACGAAGCCTCGCGGATGCCCTTCACCGACTTCAGCTCCAAGAGCAGCTTCTCGGCGGTCTTCTTCCCGACGCCCTTGATGTCGGCCAACTCGGAGTGCATGAAGCCCTTCTCGAACTTCTTGCGGTGGAAGGTGATGGCAAACCTATGCACCTCATCCTGGATGTGCGTCAGCAGGCGAAACTCCTCCGAATTGGGCTTGAGTCCAATCACCTTGGGCGGGAAGCCGAACAGCAACTCATTGGTGCGGTGGCGGTCGTCCTTGGCCAAGCCCGCGATGGGGATGCCAAGGTGCAACTCGTCCTCAATCACCTGCCGCACCACCTCCATCTGTCCCTTGCCGCCGTCGGTGATGATGAGGTTGGGCAACGGCTTCTGCTCCTCGACGAGGCGCGAATAGCGTCGGCGCACCACCTCTTTCATCGAGGCGTAGTCGTCGGGGCCTTCCACGGTCTTGATGTTGAAATGGCGGTAGCCCGCCTTGTTGGGTTTGCCGTTGACGAACTGCACCATGCCCGCCACAGCGTAGTCGCCTTGGAAGTTGGAGTTGTCGAAGCACTCGATGACTTCGGGCGTCGCTTCAAGTTGCAAGGCTTCCTTCAGCCGGTTGAGCACCCGTTTCTGGTGGCGTTCAGGGTCAACAAGCGAGCGTTGCTTCTCCAAGTCGATGCGGTATTGCATGGCGTTGCGGCGCGAGAGTTCCAAGAGTTTCAGCTTGTCGCCGCGTTGCGGGACGGTGACTTCCACATTCTCAATGGCGTAGTCCAATTTCATCGGGAGGATGATTTCGGGCGCGTGGTCGCCAAACTGCTGCCGCAACTCGGTGACGGCCAACAGCAGAAGCTCGTCAGGCGTCTCCTCCAACTTGCGCTTCATCTCGAAGCTATGGCTTTGCACCACCGCACCGTCCTTCACCTTCATGTAGTTGACGTAGAACGTCTCGTCGTCATCGACGTAGGAGAACACCTCCACGTCGTGAATCGTCGCGCTGACCACCGTCGAGCGGCTTCGGTATTCCTCCAGAAGCTCGTATTTCACCTTGATTGATTGCGCCTGCTCAAACTCCATGCGCGAGGCGTGGTCCATCATCTGCGCCTTCAGGTCGCGAAGCACCCCGCCCATGTTGCCCTTGATGATTTCGCGGATTTCGGCAATCATGGCGTTGTAGTCGGCCTTCGAGACCAAGCCCTCACACGGGCCGTTGCACTTGTGGATGTGGTAGTCCAAGCAGACTTTGTACTTGCCTTTCTCGACGCCCGTTTCCGTCAGCGGCATGCGGCACAAGCGGATTTTGTAGGCTTGGCCGAGCAAGTCGAGCAGGATGTGCGCCGTGCGCACCGAGGGATAGGGGCCGAAGTAGTCAGAGCCGTCGTTCACCTTCTTTCGGGTCAGGTACACACGCGGAAAGGCCTCCTTCTTGATGCAGATCCACGGGTAGGTCTTGTCGTCCTTGAGCATGATGTTGTAGCGCGGCTTGTATTGCTTGATCATCGTGTTCTCAAGCAACAGGGCCTCCGCTTCCGAATCGACGATGCTGTATTCGAGGTCGGCGATCTTGCTGACGAGGACGCGTGTCTTGCCCGTCTGTTCCTTGTTGAAATAGCTGCTGACGCGGCGTTTCAGGTTCTTGGCCTTGCCCACATAGATGAGCGTGCCGCCCTTGTCGAAATAGCGATACACGCCGGGCTTCGAGGGCAGCGCGGCGAGCTTTTGCTTCAGCGTTTCGGGGAGGTCGAGCATAATGGTTTCTGCAAATTTGGAACAATTTATGGCAAATGTACGAATATTTAATCTGGCAAGAAGGAAATTTTCACTCAAAAATCTTGTGGAAAAGAAAAAGGTTGTATCTTTGCAACTTGAAAGTTGAGGCAGACCACCGGAAGTATCCAATCCACAGGACGCTCTCTTTCAACAAGCACACGGTCGCTACTTTATTGCAGCGGCCGTTTGTATTTTGGATGTGATGGTGACCCGAAATTTGATCTTTTTCCCGCTGCTTTCGGTAATGATGTGTGGTTGCGACAGCAGCAGAGAACTCCTTGCTTTCACATGATTCTCGATTTCGGTCTGCGACATGTTGGCATAGCGCCAATCTGGGTTGTAAGCCTCGCTCATATTGTCCGTTTTGATGAGTTGAAAGGATTAGGTCTTCCTCCAATGGTCCCAGCCCTGCGCCTTGATGGGGATGACATGGCTGTCGGGGGTAATCATTTCGGCAATGCCCACGTTGTCGGTCATGTAGCCGATGACGGTCACGTCCGCCGAAAGCTGCTGTATCTTCTCGTAGTCCTTCTGGTCGATGGTGAAGAGCAGCTCGTAGTCCTCACCCCCGCTCAATGCCGCCACCGAGGGCACGATTTGGAACTCCTTGGCCATGCGGTCGGTGGTCGGGTCGATGGGGATGCGCTCCTCGTAGAGCTGGCAGCCCACTTTTGACTCCTTGCAGAGATGCAGGATTTCGGAGGCCAAGCCGTCGGAGATGTCGATCATCGAGGTGGGCTTGATGCCCAATTGCTTGAGTTGTTCGACAATATCCTTTCGGGCTTCGGGCTTCAGTTGGCGTTCAAGCACATAGTCCAAGCCGTCAAGTTTGGGTTGCATGTTGGGGTTGGCGAGGAACTCCACCTTCTCGCGCTCAAGGATGAGCAGGCCGACGTAGGCCCCGCCAAGGTCACCGGTCACGCAAAGCAGGTCGTTCTTCTTCGCGCCGCTGCGATAGACGATATCGTCCTCCTTGCCCATGCCGATGACGGTGATGGAGATGACCAAGCCCGTCTTGCTGCTCGTGGTGTCGCCGCCCACCATATCGACGTGGTAACGCTCGCAAGCCAAGCGGATGCCGGCATACAGCTCGTCCAAGGCCTCGACAGAGAAGCGGTTCGACACGCCCATGCCGACCACAATCTGCGTCGGCGTGCCGTTCATGGCATAAATATCCGAAAAGTTGCTGACGGCGGCCTTGTAGCCAAGGTGCTTCAGCGGACAATAGGTGAGGTCGAAGTGGATGCCTTCGATGAGCATATCGACCGAGACGAGGGTGCGATGGCCTTCGTGGTCAATGACGGCGGCATCGTCGCCCACGCCTTTCAGCGACGAGGCGTTGTGCAAGGGGAAATCCTGTGTCAGTTGGTCGATGAGGCCGAACTCGCCCAACTCGTCCAGTTCGGTGCGGTTGATGTTTTCTGTTTCCATGTCCTGATTGATTATTGGCTGCAAAAGTAAGCTTTTTTGATCAAAAATGCCTATCTTTGCATTTCAAATCAAAACGGAAAAAACATCATGAAGAAATTTGCAGTAGTTTTGGCTGGCTGCGGTCGGAAAGACGGCAGCGAAATCAACGAAGCCATCACCCTTTTGCTCTCCATCGAGCAGCATCATTGTGAATACCAATGCTTTGCGCCCAACCGCCCGCAAACCGAGGTCGTTGACCACCTGACTGAGAAGCAAGTGAAGGAAAAGCGCAACATCCTCACCGAGGCCGCCCGCCTCGCCCGAAGCCGCATCCTTCCCATCGAGGACTTCAAGGCCGAGGACTTCGACGGCCTGCTTTTCAGCGGCGGCTACGGCGTGGCCAAGAACCTGTGCGACTACGCCTACAAGGGTGCCGAGATGGAGGTGCAGCCCGACGTGGCGCGTGCCATCCTCGAAATGCACGAGGCCAAGAAACCCATCGGCGGCATGTGCATCGCACCAGTGCTGTTCGCCAAGCTGATTCCCGACGTGGCCGTCACCTTGGGCAGCGAAGGCACGCCCGATGCCGACAACATCCGAAAGATGGGCGCGCAACACGTGCAGACCGAGCACGGCGACGTGTGCGCCGACAACGCCGAACTGGTCTTCACCACGCCCGCCTACATGCTCGACGCCACGCTGAAGGACGTTTACGACGGTGCCTTCAACCTCGTCGATTGCATTGTTGACACTTTGGACGGGAAACGGGACTAAACCGGTCCCAAAAGCCCAAACACGACAAAGGTCGCCCCATTGCGTGGAGCGACCTTTATTAATAAGGTGTCGTCAGGATCACCAAGCGAAGAGCGGATAGTCCTTCATCAGCTTGTTCACCTCGGCGCGAACGGCGGCAATCTTGGCCTCCGAAGCAGTCTTGGTTTCGGGGTTGATGTCGCTGATGACGTCGTCGATCATCTCGACGATGACGGCCATCTTGTCCTGCTTCAGGCCACGGGTGGTGATGGCGGGCGTGCCGACGCGCAGACCAGAGGTCAGGAACGGCGAGCGGGTGTCGAAGGGCACCATGTTCTTGTTGACGGTGATGTCGGCCAAGACGAGGGTGTTCTCGACCATCTTACCGGTGATTTCCGGGAACTTGCCACGCAGGTCGATGAGCATCGAGTGGTTGTCGGTGCCTCCGCTGATGACGTCGTAGCCCTTGTCCATGAAGGCGCGGGCCATGAAAGCGGCGTTCTTGCGCACTTGCATGATGTACTCCATGTATTCGTCGCTGAGGGCTTCGCCGAAGGCCACGGCCTTGGAAGCGATGACATGCTCGAGCGGACCACCTTGGATACCCGGGAACACGGCGCTGTTGATGAGGGCCGACATCATCTTCGTCTCGCCCTTCGGGGTCTTGCGGCCACGTGGGTCTTCAAAGTCGTGACGGATGAGGATCATGCCGCCACGCGGACCGCGCAGGGTCTTGTGGGTCGTGGTGGTGATGATGTGGCAATACTCCAACGGGTCGTTCAGGAGGCCCTTGGCGATGAGGCCGGCGGGGTGGCTCACGTCGGCCATGAGGACGGCGCCCACTTGGTCGGCGATGGCGCGCATACGCTTGTAGTCCCAGTCGCGGCTGTAGGCCGAAGCACCCGCGATGATGAGTTTGGGCTTGCACTCGAGGGCAATCTTCTCCATCTCATCATAATCGACGCGGCCCGTTTCCTTGGCCACATGGTAGGCGACGGGCTTGTAGAGCATACCCGAGGCGTTGACCGGGCTGCCGTGTGAGAGGTGACCGCCGTGCGAGAGGTCGAGGCCCATGAAGGTGTCGCCGGGTTCAAGCAGGGCTTGCATCACGGCCATGTTGGCCTGTGCGCCCGAGTGGGGCTGCACGTTGGCGAAGGTGGCGTTGAACAGCTGGCAGGCGCGGTCGATGGCGATTTGCTCGCTCTGGTCAACGATTTGACAGCCGCCGTAGTAACGCTTGCCGGGGTAGCCCTCGGCGTATTTGTTGGTCATCACTGAACCCATGGCTTCCAGAACTTGCTCACTGACAAAGTTTTCTGAAGCGATGAGTTCGATACCGTGCATCTGACGCTCTTTCTCTTGGCGAATCAGATCAAAGATTTTGTCGTCTCTTTTCATATTCCGTATTAAGATTTAAAGATTTAAGATTCAAAGATTTGACTGGCTGTTGGCTGCTGGCTACACCCATTCCCCGTTATTGGGAGATTGCGGAACAAGTCCGCAATGACGCTCTCGGTGGGGAGCTGCCATAAGCCAAAGGCCAGAAACCAGAGGCTAATTCCGCTGCAAAGTTGCGAAAATTTTGCGAGGTAGGGAAAAAATATGCGGTTTATTTTTGTCGGTTGCATTTTTGTTTTCCGATTTGCCGTATTTTTGCACCTCTAAACAAACCGAATCATCGATGAAGAACTTTGTTGAAGAACTCCGCTGGCGCGGAATGTTAGCCCAAATCATGCCGGGCACTGAAGAACTCCTCCAGAAGGAAATGGTGACCGCCTACCTTGGCACCGACCCCACCGCCGACTCGCTCCACATCGGGCATCTCTGCGGCATCATGATGCTGCGCCACCTGCAACGCTGCGGCCACAAGCCCATTATCCTCGTGGGCGGCGCAACGGGCATGATCGGCGACCCGTCGGGAAAGAGCCAAGAGCGTAACCTGCTCAACGAAGAGACCTTGCGCCACAACCAAGAGTGCATCAAGGCTCAAGTGGCCAAGTTCTTGGACTTCGAGTCGAAGGAACCCAACGCCGCCGAGATGGTGAACAACTACGACTGGATGAAGGACTTCACCTTCTTGGACTTCGCCCGCGAGGTGGGCAAGCACATCACCGTGAACTACATGATGGCCAAGGACAGCGTGCAGCAACGCCTCAACGGCACCGCCCACGACGGACTGAGCTTCACCGAGTTCACCTATCAGCTGCTGCAAGGCTACGACTTCCTCTGGCTCTACCAGCACAAGAACTGCAAGCTGCAACTCGGCGGCAACGACCAGTGGGGCAACATCACAACGGGCACGGAGCTGATTCGCAGGACTTTAGGCTTCGAGAATGAGGCCTTTGCCCTCACCTGCCCGCTCATCACCAAGGCCGACGGCAAGAAGTTCGGCAAGACCGAGAGCGGCAACGTGTGGCTCGACCCGAAACGCACCTCGCCTTACAAGTTCTACCAGTTCTGGCTCAACGTCAGCGACGACGACGCGGAGAAATACATCAAGATCTTCACCTCGTTGGAGAAAGAGAGCATCGACGCCTTGGTGGAGGAACACAAGCAAGACCCGGGTCGCCGCGTGTTGCAAAAACGCTTGGCCGAGGAAGTCACCGTCTTGGTACATTCTCAGGAAGCCCTTGATGCCGCCATCGAAGCCTCCAACATCCTCTTCGGCAAGGCCACGAAAGATGCTCTCGAAAAGCTTGATGAGCAGACCTTCCTCGACGTCTTCGACGGCGTGCCGCAGGAACACATCAGCCGCACCGCGCTCGAAGCCGGCATCCCAATTGTGGACTTCCTTGCCGTCAGCACACAGGTCTTCCCCTCGAAGGGCGAAGCCCGCAAGATGACCCAAGCCAACGGCGTGAGCGTCAACAAGGAAAAAGTCACGTTGGACAGGGTGATGACCCCCGCCGACCTGATTGACGGGAAATACATCCTTGCGCAAAAGGGCAAGAAGAACTATTACCTGATCGTGGTGGAATAATCATGGAAAACAAGGACAACCTACACGGCCTCAGTCCCTATCTGTTTTGGGATGTCGATACGACGCAATTCGATATCGACAAGAGCGCCGCGTGGGTCATCCAAAGGGTGCTGGAATACGGCCAAATGAGCGATTGGAACATCATCGAGACGCATTTCGGCTTAGATAAAATCGTTGCATACGCACTGAATTTCAGGACGCTGAATCCAGTTGCACGTTCTTTCTTGAGTTTCATCACTGGCGCAAAAAAGGAGGACTTCAGATGCTATCGTTTCGCACAATCAAGCCCCACACTTTGGAACTCTTGAGGCACCTGATGAAGGAGCCTTACCTAAAGGATTGCCGTTTGGTGGGTGGCACTGCGTTGGCCTTGCAGTATGGACATCGATCGTCGGTGGATTTGGATGTCTTCGGCGTGGTTCCCGACAACGATGCGGCACTGCACGACATCCTTGAGGATTTCGGGCAAGTGGGTGGCCAGATGACCTCCAGATACATCAAATCGTTCCTCGTTGACGGCGTCAAGGTGGATTTTGTCAATTATGCGCGGTATCCTTGGATTGATGATGCAGTCGTCGAAGATGGCTTGAGATTGGCCTCGCCGAAAGACATTGCCGCCATGAAGACCTTCGCCATCCAGAACCGAGGCTCGCGAAAAGACTTCATCGACATGTATTTCCTTTTGCAACACTATTCCTTAGAGGAGATCTTGGAGTTTTACGCCAAGAAATACCCCAAATACTCCATGTTCAGGACGCGCATGGCTTTGACTTATTTCGAAGATGCCGAAGACCAAGATTGCCCTCCGATGTTCATCAAGGTCAAGTGGGATGACATCAAGATGCTCATCTCACAGAAAGTCAGGGAAATCAATTGGAACAAATACTGAATGGAACGACAACCGTAGCGTCACTTTCTCAGCGCCTCCTCGGCCTGCTTGATGGTGCCGCGCTCGCCGTTGACGAAGGCGATGACGAAGGCATCCTTGAAGCCCAAGTTGCGCACCTCGGTCTGACGGGCCACGGCTTCGGCCTTGGTCAGGAAGCGGCCTGAAGTGTAGCGGAACGCGCCATTATACTCGTAAACCTCCACATCCTTCACGCCTTTGAAGGCCTTGTCGGTGACGGGCACCTTCTTGTCCAAAGTGCTGAACTGCACCGAGAAATAAGTGTCGCCCGAAGCCGAAGCCGTGGGCTTCCCCTGCGCCACAGGCTTGTCGGGGGTGTGGTTTTCCGACTCAAACTCGCGCTTGTAGTCCTCGAAGGCGCGATAGAGTGCCAAGGCCATCTGCGTTTGCCCTTTCTCGGAGTTGAGGAACTGCTCTTCCTTCACGTTGTTGATGAAGCCCAACTCGACGAGGATGCTCGGCATGGAGGTCTTCCAAAGCACGAGGAAACCCGCCTGTTGCACGCCACGGTCGTGGCGACCCTTGGCGGCAAACTGCTTCTGCACCTTGTCGGCGATGTTGAGACTTTGGCTTTGGTAGAGGCTTTGCGTGAGCGAAAACAGGATGTAAGCCTCGGTGCTGTTGGGGTCGAAGTTGTCGTAGGCGTCGGTGTTGTCTTCAAGCAAGATGGAGGCGTTTTCCTTCTTTGCCACGGCAAGGTTCTTCTCGTTTTTCGACTCACCCATCACGTAGGTCTCGGCGCCATTGGCCGTGGTGGTACCCTCGGTGGAGTTGCAGTGGATGGAGATGAACACGTCGGCGTTGTTGCGGTTGGCGATGGCGGCGCGCTCGCTCAGTTCGATGAACTTGTCCGTCTTGCGGGTATAGACCACCTTCACGTCCGGCATGTTCTCCTCTATGTAGGCACCCAATTTCTTGGCCACGGCTAAATTGACAGCCTTTTCGGTAGTGATTTTGCCCAAAGCGCCAGAGTCTTTCCCTCCGTGACCGGCGTCGATTACGATGGTCTGTATCTTTTCGCCCCGTTGGGCATTCGCAAACATGGGAGCGAGAAAAATCAAGGCAAAGACACCAAATCCCAAAATCTTTCGTTGTATCATATCGAGTTCTTTTAATAATGCGCGAAGAAAGACTATCTTTGCAGCAAATTTCGTCGCACAAAAATAATCGTTTTCACTTTGCATCAACGCACAACCCATAGAAATTATTTTCCATCAGCAGCATTATACTTGCTAATCGGTTTTGCGTTGATGTTTCACGGATGCAAACAATTGGCTCATACCGAGAAAGATAACCATGACTTTGGATCCATTTCGGTTGACACGATCCCTCTCGACACCCTTCGCCAGCCCGAGCGCATCATCGACACGATAACCTTGCGTTCCGATTCCCCGACGGCGGACACGCTTGCCGTCACGGACAGCCTTGCCTTTCCCGTTGCTGACACCCTGACGGATACGCCAATCGGGACGCTCCAAGAAAACGATTCCATCTTCGAGGCGCAAGATGAGACGCAAGATTTCGCGTCCCCGCAGGATTCGTTGCGCTACGACACGTTGACATACCTTAGGAAACCCAAGCCACGACGTTCCAGTTCCGCCATCGAGACGCAGGTCGTTTGCTCGGCCACCGACTCGGTTTGGCGCGACCTCAACCGCAAGAAAATCTTCTATTTTGGTAACGCCGAGGCAAAATACGACGACATCACACTGACTGCCAATTACTTGGAATTCGACCTTGAGACAAGCACCTGCATCGCCCGTGGCATCCCCGACTCGTTGGGCAAGCTGCAAGGCCGGCCCGTCTTCACGCAAGGCGAGACCACCTTCGATGCGGAAGAGATGCAATACAACTTCAGGACGAAGAAAGGCGTCATCACAAAAGTGTGGACCGAGGAAAGCGGCGGCTACCTTCATGGCGAACGCATCAAGCGCATGGACGACAACTCGATCAACATCCGTTCGGGAGGCTACACCACCTGCGACTTGAAAGAGCATCCGCACTACCAGTTCAGGTTCACCAAGGCCAAGGTCATCCCCGACGACAAGATCGTCACCGGCCCCATTTACATGACCATCTCCGACGTGCCGCTGCCCCTTGCGCTGCCTTTCGCCATGATTCCCAACACGAAAGGCAAGAAGTCGGGGCTTATCATCCCCACCTACGGCGAGTCGGCCAACCGAGGATTCTACCTTGAGAACGGCGGCTACTATTGGGTCATCAACGACAACTACGACCTGCAGGTGTTGGGCGACATCTACACCCGTGGCTCGTGGGGCATCAAGCCGACGTTCCGCTACAACAAACGTTACAAGTTCAACGGCAACTTGGCCTTAGGCTATGCCGTCAACAAAATCGGGTCGAAAGACGCCGCCGACTATGAGGAAAGCCACGACTTCAAGATTTTGTGGAGCCACAAGCAAGACCCCAAGGCCCATCCGCGCCACAGCTTCTCCGCCGATGTCAACATCGTGAGTTCCAACTTCAACAAATACAACGCCACCACCACCAACGAGCAATTGAGCAACACCTTCAAGTCGAGCATCGCCTACCAAACCAGTTTCGCGGGCAAGGCCTACCTCACCCTCAACGCGAGCCACAGCCAGAACACGCTGACGCGGCAGGTGACCGCCTCGTTGCCCGAAGTCACCTTCACCGTCAACCAGTTCTATCCCCTGAAAAAAGTCGGGAAGGTGGGCAAGAAACGTTGGTATCAGGATTTGAACGTGAAATACACCCTGAACGGGAAAATCTATGTCAACGACATCGACACGGTGCTGTTCGAGGGCTTTTCGGACGACTTCGGGCAATGGGCCAAAAACGTGTTCCGCGACCATGCCCAGATGGGGGTCAAGCACACCGTGCCCGTCAGCCTGCCCATCAAGCTGTTCAAGCACTTCACTTGGACCAATTCGGCCACTTTCAACGACTACATGTATTTCACCCGCATGGAAAAGCAATGGGTTGCCGACACCGACACGACCGGGCATCTGCAAACCGACACCATCTTCGGTTTCCGCAACCTTGTCGATTTCAACCTGTCGAGCAACCTCACCACGAAGGTCTATGGGATGCTCAACTTCGCCAAGGGACCCATCCGCGCCATCCGCCATGTGGTCACCCCGACGGTCGGCTTCACTTACAAGCCAAACTTCGGCGACCCGAAATGGAACGTTTACAAGTCCTACATCGACGGCGACGGCAACGAGCAGGTTTACAACATGTTCGCCAACGGAATCTTCGGCTCGCCTTCCCAAAACCAATCGGGATTGGTCACCTACAGCATCAACAACACCTTGGACATGAAAGTGCCCTCCAAGTCGGACACCATCACGGGCATCAAGAAAATCGCCCTGCTTGAAGCACTCAACATCTCAGGCAACTACGACGTGGCCAAAGACTCGCTACGCTTTTCCACCGTGGCCCTCAGCGCCCGAACCACCCTGTTCAAGAAACTGAAAATCAACTACAACAGCGCATGGGACCCTTACGCCGCCGATTCCTTGGGACGGCGCATCAACAAGTTCGAGCTGCTGGAAAACGGCCGCCTCTTCCACAAAAACAATTCCACATGGCAGTTCAGCGTGGGCTATTCCTTCACACAAAACGACTTGGACAAGCTGAAAGGCAAGAAAAAAGACACCCCGCCCGACTTCAGGACCGACATCCAGAACCGCGCCCAACAGTCGATGAACGTCACCGAAGACGAGCTGGACGACATCATGGGCAACCCCAACGCCTACATCGACTGGAACACGCCTTGGTCGGTCACGCTGAGCTACAACCTGAGCTACACCACCAACATCTCCTATGCCGCCTTGATGGGCATCGCCACCAACAGGGTCACCAACACACTCGGCATCAACGGCGACATCAGCCTGACCCCCAACTGGAAAGTCACTTTCACCACTGGCTGGGACTTCACCAACAAAGGGTTGTCGAACACCAATCTCAGCGTCTATCGCGACCTGCACTGTTGGGAGATGCGCTTCAGCTGGACCCCTATCGGTTATTACAAAAGCTGGAACTTCACCATCAACGTGAAAGCTTCCGCGCTAAAAGACCTGAAGCTGACCAAAAAGAAGGATTACCGCGATAATTAGTTTAGAGTTTAGAGTTTAGAGTTTAGAGTTTAGAGTTTGGAGTTTGGAGTTTAGAGTTTAGAGTTTGGAGTTGTAGGGCTGTCACACTGTGGCAGCCACACATAAATATTTATCAGAGGCACCGAGTTAAGAGTTGGGAGTTTTCTTGACGCACACACTGACAAAATAATTGAACAATTAAACAACCAACATGCCAACAAAATCATTATCTTTGCAGCGTAAACATTTTAATCCTTTTTAAACCACTACATTATGAAAAAAGCATTTACCCTTTTCCTCGCTTTGGCCCTTGGTTTCGGCCTGAAAGCGCAAACTGGTCTCACCCAAGCCGTCGACTTCACCGCCACCGACGTCCACGGCAACGAAGTCCACCTGTTCGACATCCTCGACAACGGGCAGTATGTGCTCATCGACTTCTTCTTCACCACCTGTAGCGGCTGCATCCAGTCCATCCCCTACATGGTGCAATCGTACCCGCTCTTTGGCTGCAACCAGCATGACGTGTTCTATGTTGAAGTGGATTACGGCGACAGCGAAGCGCAATGCCTGAATTGGGTCAACACTTACGGTGTCGAGTATCCAACCATCGCCGGGACATCGGGCGGAACGGGAATCTGCAACCAATACGGCATCAACGCTTTCCCCACCGTCATCCTCATCGCGCCCAACCACCAAATCGTCATCCAAGACCTGTGGCCCATCAACAACGTCCAAAACATCGTCACCGCTTTGGAAGCCCAAGGCGTCGAGCAGCACGAGTGCGGCGAGGTGCCCGCCGGTGATTTGGTCATCACCCCAGACACTTTGTGGTATTCTCAAATGGGCGAAGACCGACTGTTCACTATCTTGAACGAAACCGAAGAGGCTGTGACAATTGAAGATGTCGTTGTTGAAGCCGGTTCCAACCTGAACATTTGGGAACCACTTTTCCCATTGACATTGGAAGCTGGCGAATCGGTTGATGTGTTGGTCGGACTTCAAACGCCTCCTGCGAAAGACGATTATTCCTCATACGTCATCAACGTGTTGACTTCCGTGGGTGAAAGACAAGTGGTAGCCATGGTGGCAAACACGGCTTTGGACTTAGGCCTCATCATCCCAGGTTCGCCATACGTTATGTTGAACGAAGAAAATCCCATTCTCAATCTTTATGTCGCCAATGGCAATATGGGCACAATGACTCCCATCGAAATCACCTCCATCGAAGAAGGAATGAGCGAAGGAGGACCATACTTGAACATTGAACCGACAACAGAGCTCCCCTATGCTCTCAGTGCTGGAGAGGAATTCCACTTCACCATTACACCTCTTGGCAATTCGGCAAAAAGCACAGCCAGCACCTCCGTCAACATTAATTATGATGGAGGAACCGTCAGCTTCCTTGTTGAAATCGATGGCGAGTTGCTTGACATTACCGAACTCAGCAACAACCTGAATCTCTTCCCCAACCCCGCCAACGAAAGCGTGACCTTGAAGGGCGAGAACCTCGGCAAGGTGCGTGTCTTCAACGCCCTCGGCCAAAAGGTGGACGAGTTTGAGGCCAACGGCAACGAACTGCATTTTGGTACGGCCCATTACGGTAATGGCGTTTACTATATCAAGGCCGGCGAAACGGTGATGAAGCTCGTGGTGAAGCATTGATTTTTCCCCGTTTTCCACAAAAAAAACAGCAAAATCCGTCCACTATTTGGGCGGATTTTGCTTTAAAACCATGTTTTTTTCAACATATTTTCTCTGTAATATGTTGATATATTGACAAAATGTGTATCTTTGCATTACGGAATTTCCGTAACGGGATTTCTGTAATGAAAACGACATCGTTAACCATGAAGAAGAAACTCTCCAATCCGTTTGTGTATCAAGGCTATGAAAGCCCTGAATACTTCTGCGACCGCGTCGCGGAAACGGAAACATTGGCTTCGCACCTTTATAACGGGCGCAACGTGACCTTGATTTCGCCTCGCAGAATCGGCAAGACCGGCCTGATTCAGAACACTTTTTACCGCATCAAGGAAAAAGACAAGGATGCCATCTGCCTTTACATCGACATCTTTCCCACCAAAAGCCAAACGGAAATGGTGCGCATGTTGGGCAATGCCGTCATAAACGAAGTAATGTCGAAAAACAAGTCGTTGAAAAAGAAGGCATTGGAATATTTCAGCGCATGGAAGCCCGTGTTCAGTATGGATCCGCTGACAGGTTTCCCCACACTCTCCGTCAACATCGAGCCAAAGCAATCCGAAATGACGCTGAAAGGCGTTTTCGACTATCTGACTTCCTTGAACCATGACGTATTCATCGCCATCGACGAGTTCCAGCAGGTGGCCGAATATCCCGAAACCGGCACCGAGGCGTTGCTGCGTTCGCACATCCAGTTTGCGCAAAACGTACATTTCATCTTTTCGGGAAGCAAGCAACACCTGATGGCCGAAATGTTCGGCTCGCCGCAACGACCGTTCTACCAAAGCACCGAGACCATGGGGCTGCGGCCCTTGGACGAAGAGACTTATTACGACTTCGCCAACCGTTTCTTCACGGAGAAAAAAGGCATCCTTGACCGATTAGTATTCCACGATTTGTACGACCGCTTCGATGGCTACACTTGGTATATCCAGTCCGTCTTGAACCGCCTTTACGAGGAGAACCGCAAAGTGACGACATCAGGCCAACTCCTTCGGGCCATTCATTCGGTCTTGATGGGCAAAACGACCCAATACGAAAGCATGGTGCAATTCCTCACCGAGAACCAGTTCTCGCTTCTCAAGGCCATTGCCCGTGAGCGGCAAGTCGGCCAGCCGACGGCACAAGATTTCATACAAAGAAACAACCTGCCCGGAGCCAGCAGCGTGCAAACGGCTTTGGAGACCTTGGTCAACAAGGAATTGGTTTATACACTTCCCGGCGGCTATATCGTTTACGACCGGTTCTTGGACCTTTGGTTGCAGCGTTTCCCAATTATCAATTAAAACCATAGAAAATGAGAACATTAATTTTACGTTCCTCCTTGCAGACGGATGATTTCGTCCGCAACGAATACGCCGATCTGATCGAAAGGCTCGAAAACGAATGCCGTGCCGAAATACAAATCCTTGGTGATGAAAATGTAGAGACGGTGCATGCACCGTCTCTACAAACCATTCCCGACACCTTCATGATTGCCACAGGCGGCGTGGAAAACCTGTTCAAACGCATTTGGACGATGATTGATGTAGAGACGGTGTGCACACCGTCTCTACGGAAAACCGTCACGATGATTGCCGACGGGCGCAACAATTCTTTGGCCGCCGCCCTCGAAATTCTCACCTACCTCGGCAACGAAGGCGTGGAAGGACGGATCGTTCACGGAACGAATGACGAAATCGTGGAGACGTTGCGTGCAACGTCTCTGCTGTCGGGCATCCGCATCGGATTGTTCGGACAGCCGTCGGACTGGCTCATCGCCAGCGGTGTGGACCGCGATTTCCTCCGCCGTCGTTACGGCATCACGACCCTCGACATCGACCTGCAACGCCTCATCGACGGCATCAAGGCGGTGCCACAGGCCGAGGCCGACAAGGTGTCGCAAGGCATCCTGCAACGCGCCCGAGGCGTCAGGGAGCCGTCGCCTGCCGACCTGTTGGAGGCCGCCAAGACCTATCTCGCCATCAAGAGCATCTGCATGGAAGAACGTTTAGATGCCATGACCATCCGCTGCTTCGATGTCATCATGGCTTGCAGCACAACGAGTTGCCTCGCCTTGGCCTTGCTCAACGACGAAGGTCTTGTGGCCGGTTGCGAAGGCGACATGCAGAGCCTGCTCAGTATGCTGCTCGCCCAGCGGCTGTGCGGCGAGAAGGCTTTCATGGCCAACCCCTCGCAGCTCACCGACGGCAGCGCGATGTTGGCGCACTGCACCATCCCCTTGGGGATGTGCGACGAAATCAGCATCCGCTCGCATTTCGAGTCGGGCATCGGCGTGGCCGTGCAAGGTTTGTTGCCTTTGACGGACTACACCCTGTTCAAATGGGGCGGCCCGAAATTGGAACGCTATTTCGTCACCGAGGCCCAAGCCGTCGAAGCGCCCTACAGCGACCATTTCTGCCGCACGCAAATCACGCTCAACGCCGACCTGAGGCCTTACCTGCTCAAGCACTCCATTGGCAACCACCACGTCATCATCCGTGGCCGTCATGCCGACGAAATCAAGCGGTTCATGCAGGAAAACGGGGTTCAGAACGTGTAACGAGAAACAAGCCTTTGTGTATCAACGGAAGAGGGACCGCTTTATTTCTTGGCATTGGCCGAATAGCTGATGGTGCCGTAGATGGCGTGGCTGGTGACCATCGCGCCGATTTCAACCACCTCGACAGGGCGGAACATCAAGCCGAGACCATAGTTGAAATGGTTCTCGATGTCAGTGCGCTCATAGTCGTGGTAAATCCTGTGGTTTTCCGAATCCACGCCGATGGAGTTGCCGAGGGTCTTGCCCCAAGTCTCGTTGCTGTAGCCGACCACGGGGGTCACAAACAGCCACGACAATACAGGAACCTGATAGCCCACATTGATGGCGAGGGCCGTGTGGTCGTCATATTCGGCTTCGGTCACCGTTCTGTCCCAACGGTGTTCGGGGCTTTGATAGATGAAATCGAGATAAAGGCCCATGAACGACAGGTTGACACCCGTGCCGAAACCAGCAACGTTCTTTTCAATGCCTTGCGAGGTAAGGTCATAGCCCACCACACCGAGGTTGAAACCGATGGAGGCTCGTTGATTGTTCGAAAAATCGAACCATTGTGCTTTTGCGCTACCCACTGCCAACAGCAAAACGGCAGCAATCAAGATGGATTTTTTCATTGTGTTTGGATTTTGTTTGTTTGAACAATTGTTTCTGCCTGCAAAATTACGGCTTTTTCCCCTATTTTCGACATTGGATTTTGAGAAAAGACAAGCATAATCGTGTATTGGTACGCATATCAATGAGTTCAAAATGAAACAAGAACAAAAAAAAGCCGCCCCAAGTGTTTCGGGACGGCTCCGTTATTATTAATAAGGTATCGATTACATCATCAGGAACGACATCATCACACCAGCAGCGACAGCCGAGCCGATAACGCCGGAGACGTTGGGGGCCATGGCGTGCATGAGCAGGTGGTTCGACGGGTCGTACTTCTGGCCTTCCACTTCGACGACGCGTGCGCTGTCGGGCACTGCCGAAACGCCGGCGGCACCAATCATCGGGTTGATCTTCTCCTTCAGGAAGAGGTTCATGAACTTGGCGCCAAGCAAGCCGCCAGCCGTAGCCACGGCAAACGAAGCGGCACCAAGGACGAAGATCTTGATGGAGCTCATGGTCAAGAACACGGAGGCCTGCGTGGAGGCACCCACCGTGAGGCCCAGAATCATGGTCACGATGTCAATCAACGGGTTGGCGGCGGTGTTCTGCAAACGCTTCACCACGCCCGACTCCTTGATGATGTTGCCGAAGAACAGCATACCCAACAGCGGCAGGGCCGTGGGGCTGATGAAGGTGGTCAGGATGAGTCCGACGACGGGGAACATGATCTTCTCGGTCTTGTTCACCATTCGCGGAGCTTTCATCTTGATGAGGCGTTCTTCCTTGGTAGTCAGCAGGCGGATGATGGGCGGCTGGATCACGGGCACCAAGGCCATGTAGGAATAGGCTGCGATGGCGATGGGGCCGATGAGGTTGCGCGTGCCGCCTGTGCCGTTGGCCAAACGCGACGAGAGGAAGATGGCGGTGGGACCGTCGGCACCACCGATGATGCCGATGGCACCGGCCTCACGCAGGTTGAAGCCGAGATACAAGGCCCCGATGAAGGTCAGGAACACGCCGAGCTGGGCGGCGGCACCGAGGATCATCAGCTTCGGGTTGGCGATGAGCGACGAGAAGTCGGTCATGGCGCCGATGCCCAAGAAAATCAAGGGCGGGTAGACACCCGACGTCACGCCGAAATAGAGGTAGTTCAAGACGCTGCCCTTTTGGTAAAGGCCCGTCTGGAGGTTCAGCTCGCCGCTTTGGAACACCTCGTTCAAGAAGGCTTTCACGTTCTCGATTTCGCCGGCGGCCAGGCCAAATTCGGTCAGTTTCAGGTGGTCAACCTGCTTGATGGCTTCGCTCAGCACCATGTTCTTGTCGGTGTTGCCGTCGAAGATGGTGAGGAGCATGGCCTTGGCGGTCTCCAAGTCGAAATGGTAGGCGCCCGAGGCGATGGCCGCTTGCGCAAACTCGTAGGCGTCGTTAAGGTTGATGCCCGTGCCTTGGAAGAACGGGATGTTGCCGCAGATGATACCCGTGCCGATCGGGATGAGCAGCATAGGCTCAAACTCGAAGCGGACGGCAAGGAAGATGAAGAGGATGCCCACCAAAATCATGATGAGGTTGCCAATCTTGCAGTTGCGGAAACCCGTGAGCAGCCAGAAGTTGGACAAGCCTTCCTTCAGGCGTTCTTTGGTCGACATCTCCTTGACTTCGGTCTTGTTGGTGGCCTGCACCTTGGCGTTCTTGCTTTCGAGGGCGGTCACGCGGCGGTCGAGGCTCTGCATCTGTTGGTCAAGCTCAGCTGTCTTTTGCGCTTCGGCGACGAGGGCGTCACCGATTTCGGCCAACTGGGCGTTGCTTTCCTGAGCGGTCATGTCGCTCACTTGCTCGGTCTTCCCCAAGTCGGCGACCTTGGTGGCGAACATCGGGTTGTTGACGACCACGAGGTTCAGCAGCATCAGGAGCACCAACGAGCCGAGGATGACCGCAGGCTTTCTGTAGATACTTTTCTTGCTTAGCATGGTCTTATCCGATTACGATTAAAGTATCACCTTGAAGCACATTGTCGCCCTGACGGCAGTTGATGGCGGTGATGGTACCGTCGGCCTCAGCCAGCAGGTTGTTTTCCATCTTCATGGCTTCGTACATGAGCAGCTTGTCGCCCTTCTTGACGGCATCGCCTTGCTTGACGAAGATCTGCATGATGGTTCCGGGAAGCGGAGCGGCCATCTTGTAGCCTGCGCCACCGGCAGCGGCGGCAGGTTTCGGAGCGGCGGCTTGCGTTGGCGTCGTGGCGGGCTTGGCAGCCGGACGGGCCACGGGAGCCACCACCGGAGCGGCTTGCTCTTCCATCTCCACTTGATATTCAGTGCCATTCACATTGACCTTGGCGATGTTGCCCTCAATGTCCTGGACTTCAACTTCGTATGGTTTCCCACTAATGGTGAATTTGAATTTTTTCATGATTGTTCGTTTTAACGTTTCCAGTGTCTAACTCCGTAATTTTTGTCGTTCCACGAGGTCTGACGGCGCTCGATGGTGATGACGTTGCTCTCCTCGTCGTGTTGGTTCTTGGCTAAATACAAGGCCAATCCGATGGCAGCTTGCACTTCGGCAGGAATCTCGCCTTTTTCAGTTGAGAGTTGAGAGTTGAGAGTTGAGAGTTTTTGAGGCTCAACTTTCGACTTGGGACTGTCAACTGCCAACTTCTTGGCGTCTTGCTTCGTGAAATAGGAAGCCACGCCACGGAAAATCATCGAGAGGATGAAGAGGGCGAGGATGACGATGAGGAATCCCGCAATGGTGACAATCCAGCCCTTGGTATAGACCCAAGGCTCGTGGGCGGCCAATAATGTTATGTTCAACAAAAAGCTCATTGTCTTGCAGATTTACGGTTACAGCGGGATGTTCGAATGTTTCTTCTCGGGATTGGCAAGGCGCTTCGTCTCAAGCGTGCGCAGGGCACGGATGACGCGGAAACGGGTGTTGCGCGGCTCGATGACGTCGTCGATGTAGCCGAACTGGGCGGCGGCATACGGGTTGGCGAACTTCTTGGTGTATTCATCCACCTTCTTGGCCACAAACTCGGCGCGTTCCTCAGGGTTCTCGATTTCGGCGATCTTCTTTCCGTCGAGGATTTCGACGGCACCGCTGGCACCCATCACGGCGATTTCGGCGCTCGGCCAAGCGTAGTTCACGTCGTTGCGCAGCTGCTTGCAGCCCATGACGAGGTGCGAGCCGCCATACGACTTACGCAGCGTGACGGTCACCTTCGGCACGGTCGATTCGCCGTAGGCATAGAGCAGCTTGGCACCGTGGACGATGATACCCGCGTACTCCTGTCCCGTGCCAGGCAGGAAGCCGGGCACATCGACCAAAGTCACGATTGGGATGTTGAAGGCGTCGCAGAAGCGCACGAAACGGGCGCCCTTGCGCGAAGCGTCGCAGTCGAGCACACCGGCGAAGAAGGCCGGGTTGTTGGCCACGATGCCCACCGACATGCCATCGAAGCGGGCAAAGCCGACGATGATGTTCTTGGCGTAGTTCTTGTGGATTTCGAGGAAGTCGCCGTTGTCCACGATGGCCGTGATGATGTCCATCACGTTGTAAGGCTTGTTCGGGTTGTCGGGGATGATCTGGTTGAGCGCGTCGTCGAGGCGGTCGATGGGGTCGTTGCACTCCACCAAAGGAGCGTTTTCCATGTTGTTTTGCGGGATGAAGGAGATGAGGCGGCGGATGAGTCCGAGGCCTTCCTCTTCATTCTCGACGGCGAAATGCGCCACGCCCGACTTCGACGAGTGGATGCGGGCACCGCCGAGGTCGTCGGTCGATACGTCCTCGCCGATGACGGTCTTCACCACCTTCGGACCCGTGAGGAACATGTAGCTGTTGGCCTCGGTCATGATGATGAAGTCGGTGAGTGCGGGCGAATACACGGCACCGCCGGCGCAGGGGCCGAAGATGGCCGAGATTTGCGGCACGACGCCCGAAGCGTTGATGTTGCGCTGGAAGATCTCGGCATAGCCGGCAAGGGAGCGCGAGCCCTCTTGGATGCGGGCACCGCCCGAGTCGCAGATGCCGATGATGGGTGCCCCGACCTTCATGGCTTGGTCCATCACCTTGCAGATTTTCAGCGACATGGTCTCGCTCAAGGCACCGCCAAACACGGTGAAGTCTTGGGCATAGACATAGACGACGCGTCCGTCGATGGTGCCGTGACCGGTGACGACGCCGTCGCCGAGGAACTGTTGCTTGTCGAGACCGAAATCGACGGTGCGATGGGTCACGAACATGTCAGTCTCTTCGAAGCTGCCTTCGTCGAGCAGAAGGGCGATGCGCTCGCGGGCCGTCATCTTGCCTTTGGCGTGCTGGGAGTCGATGCGCTTCTGGCCACCGCCGAGACGGGCTTCGTTGCGCTTCTCCAGCAATTCCTGGATTTTCTGTTCTATTAGCATGGTATTGTGTGTTATGATTATTTCTTTTGACTCGAGACGCGGGAAACCCACTTCAAACCTTTTATCGTCATGGCGGAGGAACATCCGCCATCTCCTAAGCACGAAGAAGACTCCCTTTTGCTTGGGAGATTGCGGGTCTGACGCCCGCAATGACGGTAAAGGCTATTGTTAGTGCCCCTGGTCTCGTGTCTTACTTGTTCTTGTTTTCGCAAAGTTCAGTCAGCACACCGAAGGTCGATTTCGGATGCAGGAAGGCGATGCTCAGGCCTTCGGCGCCGGCGCGGGGGGCTTGGTCGATGAGCCGGATGCCCAATTCCTTGGCTTCCTCCAAATGGCCTTCGAGGTTCTCCACGGCAAAAGCGATGTGGTGCATTCCGCCGCGACCGTTGTTCTTCTCGATGAAGGCGGCGATGGTGCTCTCGGGGCTGGTCGGCTCCAAGAGTTCGATTTTGGTCTGGCCGCAACGCAAGAAAGCGGTCTTCACCTTTTGGTCGGCTACTTCTTCAATGGCATAGCACTGGGTGCCAAGCAGCTTTTCAAAGAACGGAATGGACTCGTCCAAGCTCGTGACGGCGATTCCAATGTGCTCAATGTGAGATGGTTGCATATTTATTCGAATAAATTAAACGTTTAGTGAATCCATGGTTGTTGAGCGTGTCGAAACACGGTGCAAAGGTACAACAATTTCCGATGTTTCCAACGGAATTGTTGCACCTTATTAAAAAAAGGCGATTACTTTCCCAACGCCTCGTTGAACGCCGTGATTTCGCCCTCCTTGATCACCACGATTTCCGACTCGGGAACAAAGTCAAAAGGCTGGTAACGAAACACTTGTGCCGCCGCGAACTTGCCATCCTTCGAGCGGAGGACGACGAGTTTCACGTTGCCGTCGGACTGTCGATGCAGTTTCTGCATTTGGTCGAAGCGGCCATGCGCAAACGCCGACGACAAGGCGGTGAAGTCGTCGGCGGCAAAGAAGTATTCCTTCTTGCCCACCGGCGATTGCGTGGGTTTGTAGATGCAGCGGCGGAAGAGGCCTTTGCGTTCCAACACGGGAAGTCCGAATTTTGAAAGGTTTTTGTTGTTGATGGTTTCCATTTTATTTCGATTTTAATTTGTTGTTAGGTTTGTTTGTTTGTTGACTGCGGGACGCGAGACTGCGGGACGCGAGACTGCGCAAAGCGGGTCAAGATTTTGGGATATGCTTCGCATGGAAATCATTTCAAAAACCATTCGAAATCAATTATTAAAGATTCAAGTTTCGCAAGTTGCAGTGCATCCCAATGGGATGCTGTTGTTCCTAGGTTTCATTTTTACCGAACGCGCATCCCGATGGGATGCCATTCCGCTGCGTCCGACTAATCCCGTAGGGATTTACGTTCGGTAAAGCAACCACAATCAACCTCTTACATCCCGTTAGGGATGTGCGAAACTTGAGTTAAAGATTCTCTATTGGATTTTGGAAGATTTCTGGCCGAAGGCCATCCCAAAAAAAAGCAAAGATTGCAGAACAATCTTGCGAAGCGAAAATAAACGGAAACCGCTAAACGAGGATGCGTCTCAGCCGGAAAACATGGTATTCCTTCGGGAACGCAATTAATTGGGTGACAGGATGATGGATAAGGCTCGACACCACAGGCCGGTGCGTCAGCAGCAGCGTGTGCCTGATGGTGACGTTGTGGCTCGTCGTGCGGCTGCGGTCGTTCATGATGCGCACGCTGCTCAGCAGGGCGCAAACGTTGGCTTCCTCTTGGAGCGCGTTGCGGTTGGCCGAAGCCGCGGAATAGAGATTCATCAGATTGGACTCCACCTTGTCAAGCAAGACCGAGGTTGACGTTTTCTCCTCTACGCTATCGCTTGAATATGAACGACTTGTGTAGCCGCTCATGGGCAGCAGCAGGAAGAGCCATACTATCAAGCCAAGGTTTCGCATAGGGATGAATATCACGATGCAAAAATACGACATTTTCCGATGAAACGGCGTGTTTTCCCCGAAAAGAATGCAGCGATTACCATGATTATTCAAATCATTATTTGATGTGAATAATGCGTTTTTTTGCTTCATTTACTTGTATTTTGTTTTCTTTTCGTATCACCGCCACCGCCTTGCGCGACATACAAGATTTGGTCGAGAAAGGCATCCTCCGCCGCTCCGAGGAAGGCGGACGAAGCACGAACTACGAACTGGTGGAAGGATAATAAAAAACTTGGAAAGTGAGGAAATCTATCAAAAAAACAGAGATTTCCTCACTTTCGAAAATTAAAATTCATATCTTTGCAGCCTAAAATCAGCAAATTATGCTTATCGGAAGAAAACAGGAAAAACAGGAACTGCTCGATTTGTTGGAATCGGACCAGTCGGAGTTCGTGGCCGTTTACGGTCGTCGTCGCGTAGGCAAAACCTATTTGATTAGGGAAACCTTCAACAATCGGCTCGCCTTTCAGCACACTGGCATTTTGGACGCCTCGTTGCAGGAACAATTGGAGGAATTTCGCCAGTCGCTCAAGTCGGCGGGCTACCGAAAATGCCCACTGCCAACCAATTGGCACGAGGCTTTCCACTTGCTTGCCGAGGTGTTGGAAAAATCCAAGGCGGAGAAAAAAGTGGTATTCATTGATGAATTGCCGTGGATGGACACACCCAATTCCAACTTTGTCAGGGCGTTGGACCATTTCTGGAACGGATGGGCATCGGCCAGAAAAGACATCGTCGTCATCGTTTGCGGTAGTGCGACATCATGGATCATCAGCAAAATCATCATGAACTACGGCGGCCTGCACAATCGGCTGACCCGCCAGATTTACCTTCGTCCTTTCACTTTGGCCGAATGTGAGCAGTACAGCCAATCGCGAAAATTAGGCTTCACCCGCAGACAAGTCTTGGAGGCTTACATGGCGCTTGGAGGCATTCCTTATTATTGGAGCTTCCTGAAAAAAGGCCAAAGCCTTGCCCAGAACTTCGACCGTATGTTTTTCTCCGACCACGGCGAAATGACACGCGAATTCGACGCGCTTTACGCCTCGCTGTTTCGTCACCCTGAGCCCCATATCGCCGTCATCAAGGCGTTGTCGACAAAAAAGTCGGGACTGATGCGCAGCGAGATTCTCGATATGACCAACTTGAACGACAACACTACCTTCCTCAAGACGTTGAAGGAACTCGAGCAATGCGGTTTCATCAGGAAATACACCTGTTTGGGCAAGGTCAGCAAAGACGCGCTTTACCAGCTGATGGACAACTTCACCTTGTTTTATTTCAAGTTCGTGCAGGAAAACCGCAACCAGAACCCGCATTTCTGGACTTCGAGCCTCAACACGCCTGTTTACAACACATGGTCGGGATTGGCTTTCGAGAGGGTTTGCTTGCAGCATTTGCCTCAAATCAAGTCGGCATTGGGTTTTTCGGCGGTCATCAGCAGCGCCCATTCGTGGACTTTCAAGCCGAAACCCGACGACAAAGACTCGACGGGAGTCCAAATCGACCTGCTCATCGACCGCAACGACGGCATCATCAACCTCTGCGAGATGAAATACGCCAACGACACCTATACCATCGACAAGGAAGAAGACCGAAAACTACGGCATCGACAAAGCGTTTTCGTGCGCGAAAGCAAGACAAAAAAAGCCGTGCAAACCACCCTGATTACCACATACGGCCTCGCCCAAGGCGGCTATGCCGACGATATTCAAAATCAAGTGACAATGGAAGACTTGTTTAAAAATGTGTGATATTGATTTATATAAACATTTAATAAACAATGATTTATATGTAATCACAAAATTTTGGAAGTGAGGAAATCTATCGAAAAAATCAAGATTTCCTCACTTTCCAATAGACTCCTCGTCACGTTTGCGGCGTATAATCCGCAGAATTTGCGGCTTGATAACCGCAAACGGTTCGGTTTTGTTGAAATGGGCGAAATATAAACCGTCCAAAGATTTCAAAACTGAGGAAATATGTATGTAAAATGATTGTTGTCAGCGTTGTAAAACGCCAAGAGAATCCAACTTCCGTTTTAATTCACCCGCTACAATTTTTGCGCCGACGGGCGACCAATGAGTATCTGTTGCCCAGTAAATATCTTTCACACCACGAGCTAAATATGGCATAAATAGTTGTTTGGTGTCTATGTAGCATGGATTGTGTATCTTTGAGGATAATTCGTCTAAAACGGATTTCGCAGGGTAGGGATTGCTTACAACATAAGATTGGTAAACATCGTATGCGTCTGCGGCAACAAGAACAATAAGTGTAATTTTCTTCTTTTCTGCAAGAGCGAATAACGAGTCCAAATTTTGTGCCGCCATTTCTATTTCCTCCTTAGTATTAGTTATGGTTATTTCTTGTTCGTAAAAATAGAAATCACGTTCTTTCCCCTTGCATGAAAACAACTCTCTATTCAAATTAAGATGCCTGACAGGGCGATTCTCTTCTTTTGTGAATAAAATCTTATAATAATCAGTGGTTCTTTTTACCAACCTATAGATGTTATTCTGATTATTTTCTGATTCTTTTTCGTTCTTTTCAATATGCCAATGCCAATCTTTGCTAAAATCTAATTCAAGTAACCTATCGACCAAATGCCGTTCGACTGATTCCACGATAATTACATCAGGCAAATCTTGTTCGCTTGATAGAAATCTCAATAGACTATTAAATGGATTATTTTCATTAACATGCAAATATTCGATACGCTCTGAAACAATGTGTGCCAGATAATTTGAATACCTGCCATTACGAGGTTTAGAGAATGAGTCTCCAATTGTAATAATCGCCCTTACATTATGGTGAGAATCATATTTTTCGTAGTCAAAAACCTTAACTTGATTTTCCTCCTCATAATTAGCAATTATTCTATTTGCGTATTCTTCTTCAAAAAGGATAAATCCTAACGATGATAGATTATAATTTCCATTATCAGCCAATTTTTGAAATTTAGGATGTTGAAAAATTAAATAATATCCGCAAAGTCCAAAAAAAGGAAGTAAAAAGAAAAATATTTTTAATAAAAACTTCTTCATATCCTTTTAAAATTGAAAGTAAATAAATGTTTCAGGCGATTCTCCAGAAAACAGAAATATCAAAACAATTATTGCATAGTATATTACAATCCGTAGCCAACCATGTTTTATATCATCAATAGCCATCCCATGCTCCTTCCCCCTTTGCAGCCATTCCACAACCAACATCAAAATAACAAACAAATTAGTCGGCCACATTTCAGGCAAAGTAAAGAAACGGTAACTCGCCCGTAAAGTGCCGAATTGCAACATCCCCTTGAAATATCCCAATGTCGTTGGCATCCCCGAAGAGCGGAAGATAATCCACCCCATCACCGCCAAGAAGAACGTCAAGAGCATCTGGCCGGCTTCTTTCCAAGTAGGCAAGATTCTTTCTTCCGCAACTTGGTTCGTGTATTTTCGATTCTTCCCAGTCAGTATCAAGGGCAGGAACAATAGAGCATGATATGCGCCCCAAGCGATGAACGTCCAATTTGCACCATGCCAGAAACCGCTCAGCAGGAAGATGATGAACGTGTTGCGCACCACCTTCGGCTTGCTCACACGGCTGCCGCCCAAGGGGATATACACATAATCGCGGAACCATGTCGTCAGCGAGATGTGCCAACGGCGCCAGAACTCGGCGATGTCGCGGCTGAAATACGGCACGTTGAAGTTGCGCATCAGCTTGATGCCGAACAGCTTGGCCGTGCCGATGGCGATGTCGCTGTAGCCCGAGAAGTCGCCGTAGATCTGGAAGGTGAAGAAGATGGCAGCAAGCAAAAGTGTGCTCCCGGTTTGCTGCGTGTAGGTCGAAAACACTTGGTCGACATACACCGCGCAGTTGTCGGCCACCACAATCTTCTTGAACAAGCCCCAAAGGATTTGGCGCATCCCGTCGACGGCTGTGTTGTAGTCGAACTCGCGCTTCTTGAGGAACTGCGGCAAGAGGTTGGTCGCCCTTTCGATGGGTCCGGCCACCAACTGCGGGAAGAACGAGATGAACGCGAAGAAGGCGATGATGTCTTTCGTGGGTTCAATCTTGCCGCGATACACGTCGATGCTGTAACTGAGGGCTTGGAAAGTGTAGAACGAGATGCCAACAGGAAGTATCACCTTCAGCAACAGCCCGTCCGTGGAGATGTGGAACAATTGCGCGAACTCGGTGACGAAGAAGTCGTAGTACTTGAAGATGGCCAATATCAGCAGGTTGAGGACGATGTTGGCTGCGGTTATCAGCTTTTTTCGTTTTTGTAACTTGCTGATTTCTAACGATTTACCCCCCCCCGTTAATTTCGGGTCAATTTGTTGGCTATCAGCCCTTTGCATCAACATTCCGCTGCCCCACGAACAGAACGAGGTGAAGGCGATGAGGAGCAGGAAACGCCAGTCCCACCAGCCGTAGAACACATAGCTGGCCACCACCACAAAGGCGTTCTGCAAGCGCAGCTGCCACTTCGACTTGCTGATAAACCTGTCGAAGACGAACCAATAGAGCAGGAAGACTATCGGCAGGAAAATGGCGAACTGGATGGAGTTGAAGAGCATGATTCAATGTTTTGCGGCGGCAAAAATAGACATTTAACGCCTATTCAACAAAAAAAACACATGATGAATCGTTTCCGAAATCATTTGCTGTTTCAATAATTATACCCCTTCCCCACTTTCATCCTTTCCGTCTGGTAATGACCGAGATAGACGAGGCCGAGGTTGCCGTCGATGGCGATTTCGTCGCCCACCTGCAACGGGTGGCCGTTCAGCTCGCCGCAATGCCTTTCGTCATATACCTGCAACTCAACGCAACTCACCACGCAGACCTTTCCGAGGCGCACCGCCGTCACCGCAGCGTGGGAGGTGGCACCGCCACGCGCCGTCAGCAGACCGTCGCAGTCGAAGATCATGCCGATGTCGTCGGGGACGGTGTCGGGGCGCACAAGGATGACCTGCGCTTCAGGATGTTTTTCGCGCAACGCCTTGATGTCGCTTTCGTTGAAGGCCACGAGGCCGTTCATCGCGCCGCCGCCGATGCCCATGCCGCGCCCGATTTGGTTCATCTCCTCGGGGGCTTGCACGAAGGCGTTCATCTCGTCTTCGAGTTTCAGGTCTTGGTCGCGGATTTGCAGGATGTGGAAGTCGTCCGCCTTGTCCGACTCGAAGGTGAACTCCATTTCTTGCGGGCTATAGCCCAGATTCTCAGTCAGTTCCTTGGCGATAGAATAGATCTTCTTGTAGATTTCGGGCAAGGCCGTCTGCATCGAAGGCCCTTCGAGGTTGGCCGCCTTGCGCTGCGTTTCGCCGATGGGCAGGGGCTTGACGAGGCCGCCCACGATGTCCTCGCCTTGGCTGCGCATGGTAAAGTCGCCGTAGAGGTGTACACCCGGACGCTCGCGGTGAGGGTTCTGCGTGAAAACCACGCCCGTACCCGACGTCTCGCTGATGTTGCCGAAAATCATCTGCTGCACGATGACCGCCGTGCCCCAGTTTTCGGAGATGCCGAGGTGACGGCGATAGGCCAAAGCGCGTTCCGAGTTCCACGACTCGAAGACCATGTTGACGCAGGCGATGATTTGCTTGAACGGGTCTTGCTCCAACGCAACGCCGTGGTCTTCAAGGATTTGCCTGTAGGCGTATGCCAAATCGCGCATTTCGGAAGCGTCAAACTCGCTCTTTTTGTTCACGTTGCGCTCCGACTTGAAGCTGTTGATGGCTTCGTCGAACACGTCGCGGTGGATGCCCTTGGCCATGCCCCAGCTTTGCAGCAGGCGGCGGTAGGAGTCCCAAATGGCCCACGCCATTTCGCTGTTGGTGCCGATGGCTTCAACGAGTTCGTCGTTCAGGCCGACGTTGAGGATGGTGTCCATCGCGCCCGGCATGGAGATGGCCGTGCCCGATCGCACCGAAACGAGCAGCGGGGCTTCGGGGTTGCCGAACTTGCGCCCGCTAATGCGCTCCAAGTCAGCGATATGCTTCCGAATCATGCCGTGGATTTCGGTCCGCAGTTCGGGGATGGTGTTGATGGTCTCGTTGCGGCGGAAGGTCTCGGTGGTGATGACGAATCCGGGCGGCACGGGCATCCCGTAGAGGTACAGTTTCTTGAGGTTGTTGGCCTTGTTGCCGATGAAGACTTGGTTGTCCATCTTGGGCGTTTCCTCCCAAAACGGGCTGATCAGCATCTCGGAATTGTAGGTCATGATGTCGCTGATGAGCTTCGGGTTGAGGGTGGCCTCCATCGTGCGCAACGAGTTGAGAATGCGACCGATGAAGTTGTCCAACGGCTGCATGAGGAAGGCATCGGAGAGCAGGTCGCGGTGAAATTCCTCCGACTTCCTGCTGATGAGGGCCGTCGTCTCGCGCTCGCTCAGTTTCCCGTCGGGGTCGAAGAGCTGCGGGATGACGATTTTCAGCGGGTATTCATACGACTTGAGGAAATACTTGATGATGATGCGGCGCACGTCCTCGGCGATGAACTGGAAGATGTTGATATACTGGCCGAAAGAGAAACTCCGCGAGGTCAGCGAGTAGCGCAGCATGTCGAGTTTCGAGTTGAAGCTTTGGTTGGTGATGCCGTCGAGTTCCAAGCCTTGACGGAAGTATTCGAGTATCGTATAGATCTGATTCAGTGTGCGTTCCGAGATGTATTCGAGGTTGATGCTCTGCACCACCTTTTCCATGAGTTGGGTGGCCACGCGCTCGAGGCGGAAGGTCAGGCCCATGGCCTCAAACTTGTTCTCGCGGTAGGTGCCATACATCGACGGGATGCCGATGGCGATGTGGCGCTTGTGGTAGATGTTCTCCCAGCCTTCGCTCTGTTCGGGGTTGAAAATCACGGTCTTGAGCTTGTCCATGAAGGCATAGATCATCGTCAGCGACTGGCCGAAGTCCTTGGCCCGATAGACCTTCTCAAACGCATCGACTTCCTCGTCGGGGATGAAGGGATAGTTGCGCAACGAGCTGAAGATGTTGACCGACTCGAAGCTGTATTTCTCTCTGAGATAAGCATATAGGTCACGGATATCCATCAGGCGGGCGTGTTCGCGATAGCGGATTTCGTCGTCCAACTCAAGGCGACGGGCGGCCGATCCGATGAGATTCTCGTAGTCGTCGCGCGACAGCATCAGCACGTCCTCGGGGTTGAGGCACGAGATTTCGCACATCGTCTGCACAAGGTTGTGGACATGCACGAACCAAGTGCTTTCCTTGTCGATGCCCTCGAAAACGTTGTTGGGCAGGATGGGTTTCAGGGTGGCCACGTTGCCGTCGCTCCAAAACTTGAACACGTCGAACGTCAAGGCAATCAGCGTGTTGTTGCTCTCGGTGTGTACCTGTTTGCGCAGGAAATGCACCAATTTGTCCTGCCGTCCCGAAATCTCGTCCATGTTGGTGGTCACGTTGCGGATTTCGCCCTCGGCGCCGATTTCGTTGAAATAAACCGGGAAAATGCGCGTCAATTGCTTCACCTTTTTATAATAAGGTGTGATGTTGGAGTTCAAGACCTTCGTGATTTCGCGCTGGAAGAGGTCGGTGTCGCTAAGGAAGATGCCGCCGAGTTTCAGGTTGACGATCAAGGCCGAAAGGAGCTTGTCCATCGGGGTCTTGCTGTGCTCAATCAGTTCGAGCCACACGCGGATGTTCTTGATATGGTTCTCATCCACAGAGAGTTGCCAGTCCTCGCCCACAAACACGTTGCCCGGCGTGACAAACCCGAAAGCGATGAGTTTCTTCTCGAAATAGTTGACGTATTCGCGCATCTCGGTCTGATCGACATCGATGACTTTCAGGCCCAAGGTGAGTTGGAAATCGAGCACGGCGGACATGTAGTCGTTGCGCAGTTCCTCGGCGAGGTCGAAAATCGTGTCGATGAACGGCATCAGCTGCTCTTGCGGCATCTCGTCGATGGCGTCGCGCATCATGCGGTCCATGTTCCAGATGAGCCGCTCGCGCTGGTTCTCCATGCCCGGTAGATGGAGCAGGAAAAACACATAGTGGAACTTGGTGATGAAATGCGGAAACGCCTTCTCCGACTCGGTGAAACGTTTTGCAACTTGCTCGAAATGAGGCATATCCGTCAAGGCTTCCCAAGTGTCGGCGGCGGCCAAATCGGCGTTCAGTCGCTCGAAATAGGGCTTCCCGATCTCGTCCGTCACCGTCTTGATTTCTTCCTCGGTCAGCAGCTGCTTTTTGCTGTCAATCCAGTTTTCCACCTGAGAAGTTTCCTGCCAATAACGGTAGTTCTCCTGCAACATCTTGCGCAGCAGGCCGCAAGCCTCGGCGTTGAAACGCTCGTCGCGGGCCACGCGGTCGAGATAGCGTCCGGCGTGCTTGGTGGCCAAGATGAAGATGTCTTTGTTTTCCTCAAAAGCACCGTTCAAGATATTGAAAACCAACGAAATCAGCTCAGAGTGTCTTGGCGATTCGGCGATGGTTTTGTTGGCGAACTCCATCAAGGTGATGACGACGTTGAGGCGAAGCTTGGCCGCCACTTCGGGCTTGAGCAGGCTGCGCATCATCTCCAAGGGGATGTGGAGCGCGTTGGCGGGGATGTCGTCGCGGGTGTAGAACCAGAAGTCGTCCATCAGCATCTTGCGCAGCTCCTCGGTCACGAAGGTGTGGTTCGAGAGCGGGTGATGGTATTCGGTGATGCACTCCTTGGCGCGTTTGTTGATGCCGAAGTATTTGGCCGACAGCGCGATAAACCGTTTGTGTTCTTCGGGGATGAAGATATCCTTGTATCTGGTTTGCTCTAAATTGGCTTCAAGGGCCTGAGATTTGAAGGTTTCTGACATGATCGGAAAAATAGATTGTGCAAAAATAGGGAAAAAACGACGAAGATTTCCGTGGAAATCGTATTTTTGCGGTTTCAATCCAAACGAAAATCATCAAAACACGATTACAATGGAAAAGATTAAAGTAGGTATCAATGGTTTCGGCCGCATTGGCCGCAACGTGTTTCGCATCATCTGCGAACGTCCGAATCTCGAAATCGTGGGCGTCAACGACCTGACGAGCACCAAGGTGCTGGCCCACCTGTTGAAATACGACTCCACACAGGGCAAGTTCCCTGGCACGGTGGAATACGACGAGAGCGCACTGATCGTCAACGGGCAGCGCATCCCCGTCACTGCCGAGCGCTCGCCGCTGAGCATCAAGTGGAGCAAGACCCCCGACGTGGTGGTTGAATCGACCGGCGTGTTCCGCTCGAAGGAAAGCAGCAAGGGCGGCTACGGCGACCACCTGAAGAACGGCGCCAAGAAGGTCATCCTTTCGGCCCCCTCCAAGGACGCCATCGACGCCACCATCGTGGTCGGCGTGAACAACAACGACCTGACCGACGAGGTGGAATGCGTCAGCAACGCCTCCTGCACCACCAACTGCTTGGCTCCCGTGGCCAAAGTGTTGAACGACCGCTTCGGTATCGAGCAGGGCTACATCACCACCATCCACAGCTACACCAACGACCAGGTGATCCTCGACGGTCCGCACAGCGATCTGCGCCGTGCCCGCTCGGCCGCCATGTCGCAAATCCCGACCACCACGGGCGCAGCCAAGGCCGTGGGCATCGTCATCCCCGAACTGAACGGCAAGCTCGACGGCATCGCCGTGCGCGTCCCCACCCCGACCGGCTCCTTGGTTGACTTGGTTTGCACCTTGAAGACCGAAGCCACAAAGGAGGAAATCAACGCCGCCATGAAGGAAGCCGCCGAAGGCCCGATGAAAGGTGTGCTCGAATACACTGAAGACCCGATCGTGAGCTGCGACGTCATCCACAACCCGCACAGCTCGATCTTCGACGCCCAAAGCACCATGGTGATGGGCAAGATGGTGAAGATCATGTCGTGGTACGACAACGAATGGGGCTATTCCAACCGTATGGTCGATCTTATCGAGATGATGAAATACTAAGAAACGGCAAATTTTGCGAATTAAACAAATTGTAGAGACGTAGCACGCTACGTCTCTTTTATTTATCGAACGATGGTGATGGAACCTTGAAGGCGCATTTGCTCCTCGCCCGTCAAGCCTTGATAGGTGATGTCGCAAACGTAGAAATACGTCCCTGACGGACAGTCCATCTTGGTCTGTTTGCTCTTGCCGTCCCACTGGATAAGCGGGTCGCCAGTGTCGAAAAGTATGTTGCCCCAACGGTTGAAAATCACCGTCTTGGCACCGACAATCAAGTCCAAGCCCGTCACTTTCGGCTCAAACACGTCGTTGTAGCCGTCGCCGTTGGGCGTGAACACGTTAGGCAGCGTGTACGAAAACTCCTCCGTCGGTTCCTCATGCCCGATGCGCACCGTCTTGATGGCGGAATAGTTCACCAAAGGCCGCATGATGCCGTCCAAAGTGTAATGCCCGAAAGAGCGCACATAATAGCGATAGACAGCCTCGCTTTCCACCTCATTATCAGCATATTCCATCGCCGTCACTGTCGCTATCCTGACAAAACGGTTGTCCATCTCTTTGAAGACCTGCGTGCTATCGACTATCCACGGGACGCTTTCAGCCCACGAAAGACGGGCTTCGCCGCTGGCTTCCGTGGCCGAGAGCATCACCGCCGAGGCCGACGCGCTTGTCCCCACAAGTTGCTGGTTGACGTCGCGCATCTCCACCTTATATATTAATGAGGAGACCTCCGCCAAATCGACATTGATGTCCAAGAAGGTCGTGTCGGCACCTTCGTAAACAATGCTTGTCGCGCCGTCGAGAATGCGCGTCAGGCTGTAGCTGAACGGCGCGGCAAACTGTTCGTCGATGTCGAGCGGCTTCACCCAAGCGGCAACGACTTGACCCGAAACCAAGTCGATGCTGTCGTTGCTGACAAGGGTCATCAGCGGGCTGTCGTTTGGCAAGGTCACACAAGCCGCGTCGCTCACGATGCTCTTGGCGCCGTCGGGAAACTGGGCCACGACACGGTATTCATACGCAACGCCTTGCGAGAGGTTGCGGTCGATGTACGAAGTCGCCGAAACGTCGTCCAACGTGGCTATCAATTGGTAGCCGTCGCGGATGCCCGTCTCGCAGGCGTCGGGTTCGTAGCCGTCGCAGCCTGCCTTGCGATAGAGCAGCAAAGCCGTCGCATTCGGGCAAGGATAGGCGGCCCACGAAAGCCTTGCATCGAGGCCTTGCATCGTAGCGGCCAAAGCTTGCACTCTCGGAGCCATTACGTTGATAATCACCGTCTTGACATTGGTCAGGCTGACGGGGATGCCGTCGTCATTGGCGTGAATCACCACCTGATAGGGCGTGTTGCGGATATGCGCGTAAGTCGTGTTCCAAAGGAACTCCAGTTCGGGATTCGGCCCTGTCGCCGTCTCTGGATTGAGCGTTGCCGGACTTACCGCCACCTCGAAAGGTCCGCCCGAGGCCGACAAAGTGACATTGTCGCCATCGGGGTCGGAGGCCGAGATGGTGAAGGCTATTTGCTCGCCCGCCACAAGGCAAAACTCGTCCTCGCATTGGATTTGGGGCAGGTCGTTGTCGCAAGCCGAAACCAGAATCTGCATGTCGCGGACGACGGAGCCGATTTTCACGCCGTGACGCCACTCCTCCACCACGAAAGCCACGTTGTATTCGCCTTGCAGCAACGGATTCTCCCAATGCAACTCACCCGTAACTGGGTCAATGTCAAACGATTGCGAAGCCTGCGGATAGGAATAGCCCGGAATGTCCAAGCCGTCCATGCCCTTGCAAGGCACCAATTTGTAGCTCAGGCTGTCGCCGTCGGGGTCGTAGGCCGACGGGTTGTGCAAAAACAGCTTCCCGACGCAGCCCTTGTCCAAAGGCGCGTTGAGCAGTTGCACGGAGTTGTTGAACCCCAAGAACGGATTGATGACCAATTCCGTCTCGATATACATCGGCACCGTCACCGAATTGGGCACGTTGACCACGCCGTAGTTGCGGTTGGCGTCTTCCATGCTGATGGTGTAAGTCCCTGAGGATGAATAGTTATGGACGGCTTTGTAGAGACTCACGACGCAATCGCTGTCGAGGGTTTGCCAATGGGTTCTCGGAATGTAGCTCTCGGCACCGTCGCCCCAATTGATGAGCAGCGAATCGCGCTGGCTCCAAGCCGCATTAGGCACATTGTAGGTGGTGAGCGTAAACTCGTAGGCGTTGCCGCCGAGCCATGTGTAGGTGATTTCGGCGGCACGCTGGTGCGTCGCCATCGCGGAAAAGGCGAGACAGAACAGCAACCCTATGACAAGCAACAATCTACGCTTCATACGTGCTACATATTGAAACTGCAAATGTAGTGTTTTTTGCTGAAACGGCGACACTTTCGGCAAAATGAAATGTTTTTGGCTATGGAGGGCGATTTTTGCGTCAGTTTAGCCAAAAATGACGATTATTTTTGGCTTTGGAGGCATGATTTTGCGTCAGTTTAGCCAAAAATAAATCAAAAAAGGTGCGCCAAATTTGGCACACCTTGTCTAATTGACAGCACCTACTAAAATCACTTGTTCTTCAGCAGGTCGCGGATCTCGGCGAGGAGTTCCTCTTGCGTCGGACCGGCTGGAGCGGCAGGCTCGGCGGGCTTTTCTTCCTCTTTGCGCTTCATGCTGTTGATGCCCTTGATGACCAAGAAGATCGAGAAGGCGATGATGATGAAGTCGAAGATGACTTGCAGGAAGTTGCCCCAAGTCATGCACAACTCGGGCTTCACGACGGTTTCGCCTTCCATGACGGCCTCGCGGATGACCCACTTCCAGTCGGTGAAGTTGAGTCCACCGGTGAATGCGCCGATGAGCGGCATGATGATGTCAGACACCAAGGAACTGACGATTTTCCCGAACGCGCCGCCGATGACGACACCGACAGCCATGTCCATGACGTTGCCTTTCATGGCAAACTCCTTGAATTCTTGCATAAACTTACCCATAGCGATGATGTTTTAATTGTTGGTTATTGTGTTGTTGAACTGTTTTTCAATGCAAAAATAGGCGTTTCTGCCGTAATCCACAAATTTTTTCCAAGAAAAAGCGATGTAATGGACAAATGTAAGGCTGAAATCTTTGGGAATTCCTATATTTGCAGGGGATAAACAAAGGTCAAAGACTATGAACAAAAAAAATGCTTTTATTGCGGATGCCCGAAAGTGAAGAGGAACGGGCACAAGAAGGGGGTTCAGATATACAGATGCTGGCAATGCGGGCGGCAGTTTCTCGGCGGCGAGCGGTTGGACGACGCGCTGCTTTGGGAGGAATATGTGACGATGCGCCAGACCTATTCGCAGTTGGCAGAGCGGCATGGCTGCTCTGCCAAGACGATCCAGCGCAGGATTGACCGTTACAGGACGGTTGCCGCGGTACACAGCCCCCGCCGCGTCGTGGTGGTCATGGACACGACCTACTGGGGTCGCGACTTCGGCGTGATGCTGTTCAAGGACGCGCTGACGGGCGAGGACCTGCTGTGGTTCTTCGTGAAGACGGAGACGGTGGCCATGTACGTCAAGGGGGTGAACACGCTCCTTTCGATGGGCTACGAGATCGTGGGCATCGTATGCGACGGCAGGCGCGGGCTGG
>FLNX01004315.1_pt1 | contig 65208 bp, 60 predicted proteins | sample 1140341 | NCBI WGS metagenome assembly FLNX01 (sample SAMEA3878208, study PRJEB12797) | bioreactor metagenome | biome: Moose rumen | place: Sweden | collected 2011-10
GCATTGCTCTTGCGATCCACTTTCTCAAACACGGGTTCCAGAATCGGACGAAACTGCTCAAAGTCCAGAAGGTCTTTCAGAATCTCAAGCGGATTGCCCATCTTTTCCAGAGACTCAAGGGTCATCTCATGCTCAAAAAGGGCTTCGGAACCCTTGTTTTGGCGGTATTTTTTCACTTTTTTGCTCATTTGTACCAATTTTGGCGCAAATTTACGAATTATTTCACTGATTACCAAATATTTAATTTATAGAAGCCCCCTATAAAACAATATATAAAAAGAACGGGGAAAACCGCCTTTTAGTGTATAAGTTACCGTTCAAAGACCGCAACCAAGGGGTAATGGTCACTCTCGCCAGCCTTGTCGCAACGGCATGACAACACCCTCATGTCTCCACGGTAGAAAATGTGGTCTATCTTGACAAACATGTGGTGATCGTGGAACGTATAGATGGGTCCCATGCCCACGTCAACCCAAGAGTCACGCAGATCATCACCACACACCGTGCGATAAGCAAAGGATCCCGGCGTATCATTCATATCTCCCATGACCAGCACATCTCCCTCGGTTTCATCAATCAACTTGCGCATCGCTTTGGCCTGACGGGCATGAGTCTTGAAGGCTTCATCCAGTTTATGAGTTACCGACATGATACGTTTCTTGCGTCCCGAAGGAACGTTCATCGTCTCGATCACCGAAGTCTCATTCTTGTTCAACCGGAGCGAGCTCAGATGCATGCTCACAACCCTTGTGTCGCGCCCTGGCGTTTCCACATCCCAAGCCTTGATAAAATAAGATAGTGAGTCTTGTGCCAAGATGGGAGACTCGACCTCGTTGAAGGGGTACTTGGACAAAATACCGACATCAAAAAAATGCTTCTTGCGATAAGGATATTTCTTGTACAGCTCTTTGAGCATGGGTTTGATGCGACGCTGAGCCTCGTAGGAAAAATACACCAAACCCTCCTGTATTACCACAATATCGGCATCCTCGTCAAGTATATACCGCATGTTCTTGCTGGGCTTATCGGTATCATCCATCCAATTAAACTCGGTGACATTCATGGTCAGTACCTTGATCTGCTCCTTGTCGTGGTCAGCTCGGGGTTGTGTCAGATTACAGGGAGATATTAAGCGCAACGTGGGCCAGGACAAGAACAAGGCACCAACGAGAATGACAGCAGAGCGCCATTGCCGCAAGATTGCCAGCAGTGCGAGAAAAACGATCACGCTTGCCGCCACTACGGGCAGTGCCAACGTTGCCATCGCCGGCAATGTCCACACGTTGGGGTCAACACGGCCGCCATAAGCAGCGAGCAGTAAGGCGAATGCAGCGATAATCGATAAAAACCGAAATATATATTTCATGAGCAATTATCTTGGTTTAACGCAATTTCCAACCTTCCTTAAAGAAAGGTTGCTGTGCGGTAAAGCGTGGGGCATAGGTCTTGAGCAACCAAATGAGTGGCCACTCGAGCGACATAGTCAAGAAGAAGACCACCAGTGCCAATGTAACACCAGGCTCCATGCCCAAGCGCAGAACACAAAATGAGCGGATAGGCAAGAACAGAAGCGGATGAGTTCCCAAAATGATGAGCGAATAGCGACCGTAATGGCACAATACAGGAATGCGTGGTAAAGTCATACATGCCAAATATAACGTCGTAATAGCGCAGAACGGCAGGATATATACTTTCCAATAGGCGGGTAACACCTGGAAATGGAGATTCATGAACTCCGTCAAGCGATAGATGGGCACTGCCGCGACACAGAGCAAGAGTACACGGAAGATGTTCCAGTGCAGCGTTGACGGCAGGGGTTTAACCCGCTTCATGTACCAACCGAGGACAAAATAGGGCAAAGCTACCAACGATGTGTCCAGCATCAACGGCAACATCACCTTGTTCTGTGCCATCCAATATCCAGCGACAGAAATCACGGCAGTTGCAAAAAGCAGTCCCCACAAGGGCTTAATGACACGCTGCAAGAGGTAGAAAATAATATTTACCCAAAACAGACTGAGCAAGAACCATAATGGAGTTGTCGTCTCCCAATAACGCAGGAAGAAGGGCTCCAGAAGTCGCACAGGAGAAATATCGATAGGTTGGGCACCGATGGCAAGACGCAACCCGGCTTCGAGTCCCCGGAACCCATAGGCCACAACAACGAAGAAAACAAACGGCACAAGGATGTTGTTCACCTTGCGCCGCGTGAAATCGGCAAAGCCATTGTAAAGCTTAAAAAATATGCCAGAGATGAAATAGTACATGGGCAGGCGGAAAGCCTGCAGGGCATTGTTCAAATTAGGAGCGAAATAGTCAAAAAAATCATGGTCGATGTGATACATAACGATGAGCATGATGCACATGCACTTCATAAAATCGATGTAGGCTATACGCTCTCTTGCCATCGGTATAAGACCTGACTAACAGCATCCAATCCAGGTCATCACATCTTGCTGTGCAACATGGCGATGACACGGGAGAAATCTGTCATCTCGGCAATCTCCTCGGGCTCCAGTTCAATGTCAAAAGCCTCCTCGAGTTCGGATGCAAGAGTGAGGTGATGCAACGAGTCCCAACGCGTACAGTTCTTCTGCGATGCCAGGGTTGAAAGCTCAGGCATTTCAAAAACCATGCGCATTATATCTAAAACCTTTTCTTCTAAATTCATAGTACCCTGATATTATAGTAATTCTTTATTTCAAAAACATGATCCAGTTCCATCTCGTATACCTTAGAGCCATCATCTGCTGTCAAGACGCAGGTCAAGCCCATGCGATCGTAGAAATCGGCAGTCTGCACATTCTTAACTGTTGGCAAATACTGTGCCACTACCTTGCGGTAGCCATCCAGGCGTAGCAGGTTGAGAACAGTCTTGAAGAATGCGTCCTCTATACCCCGCCCCAGGATGCGACAACTGAGCAGCAAAGTGTCGACACTCACTGTCAGATCATCCAGCGGCTCAAGAAAAACGGTTGCCGTTATACCATTATCACCAAAACGGTCACGCACAGTCATGCAGTAAATACGCCAACCCTCGTCGAGCCTTTGCTGCACCTCGGCCTCGCTGTAGCGGCGGGTTGTGAGGTTGAACTGGTTGGTCTTCTGAGTCATCTGCGCAATGCGAGGCAGGTTGTGCTCGTCGGCTGGCATGATATCCATTTCCATATCGAGACTATACAGATAGCTTTCCATGTCGGGGAAACGGGCTTGGTCGGCTTTGCGTTGAGCATTGGCCCGATATTGCTCGGTCTTGGACCTATCCTCGCTTGTCACTGCATAGATGCGGAAATACTTCTCCACCAACTGCTTGTAGAACGGCATCAACTGATAGGGCTTCTCGGGGAAGTCGGGCACGGTGACCTGAGGCAGGGTCTGATGAACAAGTTCCCGCTCGGCAGGATTGTCATCGATGAAGACCATGCTATCCAAGCCGATGTTGAGTTCATCTGCCAGTTCTCTCAGGTTAGTAGCCTTGTCCTGCCAATTGATGCGCAGAGCACTAAAGTGTTCCTGCTTGAGCACCATATTGGGATTGTGTTGCCAAGCCTCGACGACATCATCGATATTATTCTTGCTACAAGCAGCCAGTATGACACCATTATGCTCCAGTTGAAGCAACGCATTTTGCCAATAGGAGAATGCCTTGCCAGGATAATCACCTCCAAGTTTTATACCATCGATGCCGTCCTCGCCAAGCACACCACCCCACAATGTGTTGTCCAAGTCAAGCACCAAGCATTTCTTGCGCCTCATGCAGATCTCATCCTCAACCCGTTGCCACCACAATCTAAAATCATGGCTTAACTTGGGGCTGGGCAACGTGTGGGACATGAGATAATACTTCCAGTTGATCAGGTCATCAACCGGATATCTCGAAGTAAACTCGCTGAAGTCAACCCACTTGACATTAGGACGGGTTGCAGCCACATGAGCAGCATGGCGATTAAAGTCCATGATTGCAGTATCCAAAGCGACATCACTACCAGCAATCTTCACCGGGAACAGGTTGACGAGTGAAAAGATAATAAACGGAGAATGATTATCGGCTGCATCAAGCACCAGGTCAAGTTTGCCGGTATAAGAATCCACCTCCTCGGCTAACTGATGGCTATCGATATTGATGGGCACCTGATAAAACCAGATATAACGCATCACATCATGGGGCACCATGCTGATGTCTCCATAACCTGAATAAATCATGTCATCACCGAGAAAAGGCTCAACGGTGTGATTGCGAAAGACAAAAGTTGACATAATGGTTATAATTACCTAAATCGGCAGTAAATCCTGCTCAACAATTTCCAAACAGAAGGCCGCATCATGAGAGCATGGATGACTTTCCACTTCTTGCCATAATAATCGGTCCCAGGGCCAAGGCACGGAAAGGGATAAAGACCGGCCTGCCGGAGATGTTTCAACACATCATCCACCAATCCAGAGGTCAAGGCCTTGGTCATCGCGAAAAAAAGATAAACATTGCGCAATCCCGTTACACTTGCAGGAACCTTCCTGTCATTTTGAACCTCAAACCGGCGGATAGTTTCGTTGATTGAAGATGCGGCATCAATCTGACTGATAAGTCGCTGACGAAGATGCCCGGCATCCTGATTGTGCATCGCGCTGTTGTCACGAAGCATGTATCGATAGGGAGATGATTCAACATAGGCCACACGTAAGGCACAGAGCAGCAAATGAGCGATCAATGCACCATCCTCGCACACTATCAACGACGGGTCGAAACGCCACGGCTCATGATTGATGAAATCGCGACGAATGAGAAATCGCCAAATGTAAGGTGTCATGGTATGATTATCAAGGAAATCAACCCCCGTCACAACACATGAGGAGGATTCTTTATATCCAGAGCTGTGCGACGACACGGCACCATCGACACTAACCGACTGATAATCGAACATGAGCATATCGACATCAAGTTCAAGCGCCCGAAGCAATAACGAGGCCATCACTCCCTGTTCAAGATAGTCATCGCTATCAACAAACTGGATATAGCGGCCAGATGCATGATCCAAAGCCAAATTGCGGGCCGAACTGACGCCAGCGTTTTCCTGGGTCAAGAAAGTAACCTGGGCATGCTCTTGGGCAAAGGTCTCGACAATAGCGCGACTGCGGTCGGAAGATCCGTCATCAACAACGAGGATCTCGTACTTGTCATCAGGAATATTCTGATTAACTAATGATTGCAAGCACCGAAGCACAAAGGCCTCGGTGTTATAAACGGGTACAACATATGTCAAGTCCAAACCGAACATCAGCTTTTCTTGACCTCGACCAATTCTATGAGTCCAGTATTCTTGTTGAAAAGGAAAGCGACCCGCTGATCATCCATTGCACAAGCAGCCACTGGAGCGCTAACCAGTAAAAAGCGCCGCTCGCGTAATGAGTCAATGGCTTGATTGATGTCACTCACCGCATAGCACAAGTGATAGGGCGTGACCCCAAGAGCCGACAATGTGCGGTTGACCGGTGACTCATCGTCAAGGGGCTCCAGCAATTCCAATCGCGGTTCACCCGTTTTATCAAGAAACGCCACACGAACATGCTGCAGCGGATCATCTACCGTTGGCGTGGCTGTATAGCCAAGCTCCATATAAAACAGCTTGGTCTTCTCGATATCTAGGCAAGCGATGCCGATGTGGTGAAATGTGAGCTGCAGATCCATCGTTAATATTCAACGACAGGAAATACCTTGCAATCTTGCGTAGCCATCACTGCCGCCCCCCAACTCAGGCCCGCGCCAAAAGCACTCATCACAAGAGTTTTAGATCCATTCAGCTTGCCACACAACTCACTGGCAATAGTCAATGGGACCGAAGAGCTGCTGGTGTTGCCATACTTGTGGATGCAATAAGGCACGCGGTCGCGAGAGATCTTGAGTTTCTTGACAAAGAAGTCCATCATGAACCGGTTGGCCTGATGAAAGACAAGATAATCCACATCGTCGATGGTCTTACCAGCCTCTTGGAGCAGAAGTTTGACACTCTTGGGGACCTTACTGATCGCAAAATTAAAGACCTCCATTCCATCCATGAACACTTCAAGATCGGAACGGATGTTTCCATCTTCCTGTTCTCGCTCAACACATGATTCAGGAGTGATCGGATGACGCATTCCAGCATGTATCTTCAGCGTATCCTCTCCTGCCCCATCGGTATAGAGCAAGAATGTTGATTGCCCAAAGTCTCCTTTTTCTATCAGGGTTGCGGTACCAGCGTCGCCATAGAGTGGCCAATCCACTTTATCGCGGCGGTTGACAATCTTGGAAAACGTCTCGCCATCGAGCAACAACACACGGTTAATGCCAGGCAAGGAAGCATAAGCAAAAGCTGTGCTCAAAGCAAACAGATAACCCGAGCATCCTAATGATATGTCGAAGCACATCGTCTCCTTGGGCAAGCCCAAACGATGTTGCAGCAGGCACGATGTGGCAGGAATACGGTAATCGCCCGTTTGGCTCATAAACAAGAGCACATCGATGCTCTCGGGAGCGATGTCATTGTCGTGCATCAGCTGCTGCGCTGCCTTGTAGCACAAGTCGCTTGCAGTAACGTCGGAGTCGGCAATGCGCCGCTCAACGATGCCAATATTCTCGATGGTTTTTTCTATCTCTTCATCAGGAATAAGGTAGCCCAAGTCTTTGTTGTGGTACACCTCACGAGGCACACAAGCACTTAGAGCCGTAATCCCGACCCCTTGAAAAGCAATCTTGGCCATACTAACAGATGATTATTGTTCTGCCACCCTCGCCTCGACAATATGGAACAAGTCTTCCACCGTGGTGCTGTTACGGATGTCATCACCATGGAATTCCACACCATACTCTTCATCGATCATTGCAATGACCGACAAAGCAATCAAAGACGACCATTCGTCAATTTCCTTGAAACGAGTGGCGGCTTGTATAGTATCGGGGTCTGTTTCATCAAACAGATCCGCAAAAAATTCTATGAACTGTTCTATACTCATTTACTATGAATATATAACGTAAAAACCACTTCTATATTTTTCACACGGCCTTATTTTTTCATGAAAAAACGGAAAACGGCCCTCGTGTGACAAATTATGATAGGTAAAAACGAATATTGATTATCAAAAACTCATGTCTTGCCATGTTGTCCACCGGGTTGCATCATGTCCCCATACCGTGATCAACATGACGTTAATGCTTACAACAAGCAATGATCTCGTCGGCCACCCGCTCAACATCCACATCGCTTACCCATGGTCCACTGGGCAAGCACAAGCCCATTGAGAACAGGTCCTCACCTATGCCATTCACGAAGGCTGGAGCTCCACTGAACACAGGCTGTGTGTGCATGGGTTTCCACAGGGGGCGTGACTCGATATTGCATTGATCAAGATGCAGTCGTACTGTATCATAGTCGGTTCCCGTCTTGGCGGGATCGATCAAGATGGTATTGAGCCAGTAATTGCTGTCACAACGCTCATCGGGATTGGTGTGAACGGTAATTCCATCGACATTGCCGAGGAGTTCAACATATCGCTCGCACAGATGCTTGTGATGAGCCAAATGCTCATCAAGGACGGTCATCTGTCCACGACCGATGCCAGCACAGATGTTACTCATGCGATAATTGTAACCAATCTCCTTATGGAGGTAGTAAGGCACGGGTTCGCGAGACTGTGTGGCATAGAACATGGTCTTTTTCTTGGTGGCTTCATCAGGGCAAATGAGAGCGCCTCCGCCGCTGGTGGTAATCATCTTATTGCCATTGAAACTCATAATGCCAAATGTTCCAAACGTGCCACACAGCCGCCCACGGTAACGGGAACCGAAAGCCTCGGCCGAATCTTCGATTACAGGAATCTCATATCGTTGAGCAATCTCCATGATATCATCAATCCTGGCCGGCATACCATATAGGTAGACGGGGATGATGGCCTTGGGTTTGCGGCCTGTCTTGGCAATGCGGTCCTTGATAGCGTCCTCGAGCAGGTTGGGATCCATATTCCAGGAATCGCGCTCGCTATCGACAAAGACAGGTGTTGCTCCTTGATACACTATAGGGTTGGCACTTGCCGAGAAGGTCATTGACTGACAAATCACTTCATCGTCACGGCCTACGCCAAGGTCAACGAGTGCTAAGTGTATGGCTGCTGTACCCGAACTGAGGGCTACCACGTTCTTGTCCCCGCCACACAATTGCTCTAAATCTTTCTCAAAAGCATTCACGTTGGGGCCAAGAGGCACTACCCAATTGGTATCAAATGCCTCTTGAATGTATTTCATTTCTTCCCCGCTCATGTGTGCGAGACAAAGTAAAATTTTGTCGGTTGCCATATTCTTTAATCTTTTATTTGGTTATTCTTCAATTATCTCATGACCAGGATAAATCGTGCGATGATCGAGCAGTTCCTGGATTAATTGCTCACTTTGCGATGCAAGCGCTTTATCGGCATGCGGTAAAATAGTTACTGTTTTGACTCCAGGGATGAAGCTGTCACCTGTAAACACAGCATCATCTGTGACCCATGTCACACAACTGGGGCAATGCCCAGGAGTGAACACGGCACGCACGCTGACATTATCAAAAACTCTTATGGTCTCACCGTCTTCAATCACACGAATCATCCCGGGATTATCCATAACAAAGGGATTCTCGTGATATCGGGATAGGTTGATCTTGTCATTGAGCAGTCCATCGCTGCCCTGCTGGTTGGTATATACCGGCACATCAGGCAAAACGGCATGCAAACGGTTCAAGCCATAAATGTGATCAAAGTGGGCATGGGTGAGAAGGACGCCGCACAAGGGTCCATCGACAAGAGGTAAAATCCGGTCTACATCGCCACAATCTACGAGCCATGAACAGTGGTTAGACGACAACACATAACTGCATGAGCTGAAGATTGAATTGACCACTCGGCTTATCTTTACATGCTTCTCCAAGGGCTATCGCTTAATATAATCATTGCATGTGCATATAGAATGTCGAACCCTTGTCAAAAGTCTTCTTGTTGGTTTGCATTCTGACGCACTCGACACGTCGCGCTCGCTCTATGACTTCATCGAGATATTGCCCGAACATGGGTCCAGCCATCATTTGAGGGCCCTCGACGCTTGGGACGAGGTTGAACTCGATGAGCATGGGCTCACCATCGGGCAAAACGGTCACATCCCAGCCGATGAAGTCAAAATAAGGCAGGCGGCTGTGCATTTTCTTTAACGTATCGATGACCCTATCATAATTGGGTATCTGGAGATGGCTCACGCCTGTTTCTTGCTTCAACGATGAGACAGCTGTGCTCTTAAATCGATACACTCGATCATCGACGATACCATCGTCATGGATGAGACAAGTGCCCCCTCCCTGCGAGACATTATCTTTTATAGCACCCTTGCCACCAAAACGCATGTGGGCAAATGGATACAGGAATTCGTAAGAGGAGTCGGCCCTGCGATAGGTATAAAGCCTCATCGAATTCAATGAGGTGGGATTCACCTGTTGCAGGGATGGATGCTGCTTCACCTTTTCCTGCACGATGAAATTGAGCGCATAGTGCTGAAAAAGAGCTTTAAGCTTATCAGGCTCAAATTCAGTGATTTGTTCAACGCCCTCGCCGTTGCACGTCTCGACCGTGGGTTTTATCATCAACTCTCCAGCCGCCTGACCTACAATCCTAATAGCTTGATTGAGGGAGATTTCCTCGCCATTGCGGTAGTAATGCCCGTGAATGTTCTTGACAATTGTTGCCGGCTGTTTAACATCGGGGAAGATGACGCTATAGATATTCTTGTCCAGATAGGCGTCCTTAAAATCATGCCGATTGAGAGCCGGAATCACATAGAAATAGTACAGGTCCATCGAGAGGTAGCGGTCGCTGTGAATGCCATTCAGATGCGAGAAATAGTCATCAAACATCATAGACACCTTGAAGCCACGTTCCTGATAGTAAGCAGACAATTCGCGCTTATGGGCTTTGTAATCAAAGCCGTCGGCCATCACGTGGGACTTGAAATACCAATCCCCCCAATAAAACTCCTTATTGCTGTTGATGAACTGTGTCATAGTTCTGCCCGTTAATAGATGACCAGGTCGCTCACTTTCACATTGCCTGCATGGAACTCCATGCTGGCCCATGCCAGTCCCACACCGAAACCGCATGCAATGCAATGAACGTCATCACCTGACAACCGCTCACCGCAACGGGTTACCATTGTTAAGGGGATGGATGCACTTGTGACATTGCCATATTCCTCCAAACAGTAGGGTGTCTTCTCGGCTGGGATTTTTATAGCCTTGCGTATTTTTTCGTCGATGAATTTATTGGCTTGATGCAACAACAGCAAGTCGACTGTATCAACATCAATATTGAATGTAGCGATTAACTCCTTGAGTGAACGAGGTGGCTGCTTAATTGCAAAACCAAACACATCCATGCCATTGACAATCATGTCAACGCCACGCCTATAAACACCCGGTGAGACCTCTTTTTCCTCGAGAGCCTCGGGCGTGACAGGGTTGCGCATACCGCCGTAGGGAGCCCACACCGCATCAAATCCACTGCCGTCAACACCGTACATGAAATTCATGGCATGAGAATGCTCCGGGTCATATTCCAGCGCAGTCGCTGTAGCAGCATCGCCAAACAAGGGTCGCACCGCCGTGTCGCGTGGATTGCGGTTCTGGGTGTTGGTCTCGGCAGCGACAAGGATAGCACGTCTGAGTGTGCCGTGTGACATGAGAGACGAAACGATGCTCATGCCATAAACCCAGCCAGAGCAGCCAAACGGCAAGTCAAAGACGCAACAGTCATGACGCAACTTGAGGCGGTCCTGAAGCACGCAAGCCGTTTGAGGCGCGATGTAGTCCCTGGAAGTGCACACATAGCCAAAGCAGTCAACATCCTCGGGGTTCCATCCGAGGTCTGCCAAAAGACGCTCCACGGCTTTGACCGTCAAGTCGGAAGCGGTAGTGCCTGCATCAACCTTGTGATGCCGTTCAATGCCTGTAGAAGCGATCACCTTGAGCGCGTCGTTCTCGTCCTTGTAGATGGGAAGGGTGCGATTCTCCTCAACAGTTGCGGGGACACAGGCACTCATGCCAGTGATGCGCACGTTGTTGATGGTTATTTGTGACATATTGTTATTTTAGTTTTAGTCGTTGAATTTTGCCCGAAGATGTTCGCGGCACCTTGTCGATCCATTCCCACTGCACTGGTATTTCGTGAGGTGGTAACAGTCCAACGAGGCGATGCTTTAACTCTTCGATATCCCGGTCAGATGTCCCGCGTTGCAGAAAAACTTTGGGCACCTCGCCCAAAATCCCATTTGGATCAGGTATCGCAATGCAAGCACAATCGATAACTCCAAGCGACTTGATGGCATCCTCAATTGTTGCAGGGCTTACCTTCTCGCCACCCACGTTAATGAGTTCCTTCTTGCGGCCAGTGAGGTAATAATTACCATACTGGTCACGGTGTCCCCAGTCACCAGTACGGAACCACTCGCCCCAAAAAGCATCCATGTTGTCTTGCCTGAAGAAATAGGAAGAGGTCACCATGTTGCCGCGCACGCAAATCTCGCCATCCACGCCATCGGGCAATGGTTCGCCATTGTCATCGGCAACCATAGCCTGAACCTTACTGGTTGCAGGTCGGCCAATAGTATCGAGATTATTGGCACTGGCATGGAACTCGGTGAACATAGCGCGAGAGGCCTCGGTGAGTCCATAATGCATGCACAAACGAGTATTGGGAAACATCTCCATGAGAAGCTGTTTGTCCTCACGTGGTAAAGCGGCACTGCCAATTTCGATGTAGCGGAGTTGATTGGCAAACTTGGACATCCGATGTCCGCTGATGCGCTTGATGTATTGCCAAACAGCCGGCACTATTCCAAATCCAGTAACGTGCTCTTTTTCAAGGACCGAGAAGAACACTTTGAGGTTCGCAAAATTGCCCACAAGAACAAGGGTTGCACCTGCCGACAATACACAGCGCATCCGGCCAAGTCCAAAAGAATGGCTCAAGGGCAAGGCCAACGCCTCGACATCGGATGAGGACGTGCCAATAAAGGCGTTGGTGTTGCTTGCCGAGCCTGCGATATTGGCATGAGATAGACAAACGCCTTTAGGAGCACCGGTCGTTCCTGTTGTAAACATCACATCAGCTACATCGTTTTCATTGAGATGCTGGAATTCATGTAACCCCTCATCTTGCTTGCACACAATTGATTGGTTGAAAGTCTCGCACCTCAATCGGTCTATGGAAAGGTTATTCCCAAAGAGGCATGAAGGCTTGACCACGCTGATGATGTAGTCTAACCGATCGCGCGGAGAGGCGGAATCAACAACCACGTTGACGATGCCAAGAAGATGGGCCGCAAAATAAAGATAGACAAACTCGACCTCCTTTTGCGCAGCCAGGATGATGTGGTCGCCATACTGCAACCCCAATGACTGAAGATGCGCTGCCGCCGACTCAATGTTGGCCACAAGCCTCGCATAAGTAACACGACAATCACCCTCGACAAGAGCAACCTTGTCGGGTGTCAACTGCGCATTACGCGCAATGTCGCACAGCAGCGGACTGTGAGAAACTCTAAGCATTGACGAGCTGATTGACCTCGTCGACTATCGAGCGCACCGAAGTCAAGTCAAAAAGGTCCTCGAGCGGGAACTCTATTTCGAGTTCTTGCTCGATGGTGCTGATAATCGCCAAGTTACCGACCGAGTCCCATTGTGGTATGTCTCCCGACGAGAGCTCATCGGTCACGAGCGCAACATCCACATTAAGGACACGGGCAATGATGCCTTTAACTTGCGATTCCATGATACCCACAATGATTATTGACGCTTTTGTTCAACAATATTGTATAAATCCTGAATCGTCTCAGAGTTGATGATGTCGTTACCCTTGATGATTACATCATACTCGTCATCAACCATGGCGATGATTGAGAGTGCCGTCAACGACGACCACTCGTCAAGCTGCTTGAATTTAGTGTCGGTTGCAAACGAAGATTCGTCGGTGTCGTCGAACTGAGCAGCAAAGTTTTCAATAAAATCTTGAATACTCATTGATAAATATATAAATTATCTTTCAAACTTAAATGCGTAAATTGTATGTTTTGGTATTGTATCTCAACAATGACGCCCATTGAAAGCTAAATGGAAAAGCCTCCGTCGATAACCAGATCATGGCCCGTGAGCCAGCAGGAAGCGTCACTCAAGAGATAGACGGCGCCGTTGGCTATATCCTCGGGCTGACCATATCGACCCAGCGGGTAACGCTTGGCGTCTTCGGCCAATTGCTCCTCGGTGATGGTTCCACGATGAATGAGAGGCGTGTCGACCATCCCGGGGCAAATGCTGTTGACCCGCACCTTGCGTGAAGCGTATTCGCGGGCGGCATACTTCATGACAGAGTTAAGAGCGGCCTTGGATGCGCCATAGACGCCATTACCCGGCATGAAGCTGTGAGTGCCACCAATCGAGGCTATGAGCACGACAGATGCACCCTTGTGCAGTTTTTTCTTTTTGTACATCAAGCGCATCAATTCGACAGGCGCAAAGAAATTCACGTCAAACATTTCGTCAAACTTCTCTCTTGTGCCAAATTGCAGGGGTAAGGTGGTCGAGTTACCGGCGCACAGCACAGCACCGTCAAGAGGCGGCAACGAGGCGACGAGCCTTTCAAGATCTTCAACACGCGTCAAATCGGCCTCAATTTTAAGCGCATCTCGACCCTGCAACTGATCGGCGGTTGCCTGTAGCCGTTCTGCATTGCGGCCCGTGACCACCACGTTGGCTCCCATGCGAGAACAAGCCACAGCTGTTGCCTGGCCTATGCCCGATGAGGCTCCTGTTACCAGTATCGTTTTACCGGCCAGAGAGAAAGGATTGTTGTTCACTTCCATGATAAGCGGTTATTTATAGTCAAATTTCCTGGCAGGCACACCAATGTAGGTCATGCCATCCTTGGGTTTGGTCATCAATACGCTGCCGGCACCCAACGTAACATTGTTTCCAATGCGAATCTGTTGAAGCACAACACTATCGACACCCAACAGGTTGCAATTGCCAATTTTGACTTCACCAGAAAGATGCACACCAGGCATGATGACATTAAAGTCGCCGATAACATCATCATGGCCCAAAATATCAGAGCCGTTAAGAACGTTGAAATCTCCAATGGTCACGTCGCAGGTAGCACTGCAATTGTCTTGAATCAGGTTGCCTCGGCCAATCTTGAATGTCTGAGGATCAAGAATTTTGAACGAAGGTGCAATCAGGTTGGGGAAATCAATATTGGGATTGGTAATGCGCGCAAACAGTTTCTTGCGTGTCATTGGATTACCCACAGCAATCGCCAGAGCGAGAGGCTCCTCAATTGCATTGAGCTCATCCATGCCACCCAGCACTTTGCCATAATGGGAAATCTGGGTACCCGCTTCCAGATGGTCGTCATAGAAACCCACAAACTCCCATTTCTCGCCATCGGTTTTACTGTTGTTGATACGCTTTATGCCACCAGCGACCTCACGGCCAAGCCCCCCGGCACCATAAATCGCAATTTTCTTGACCTGCTGCTCAATCTTGCTCTTATTATTTTGTAAAAAATCAATACTACTGCTCATTTTTTGACGATAAATGGGGAAATATGATGAAGAACTATCGAATGCTGAATCATAATTCTTTCTCCACTCCACCAATTGCTGATATATTCCTTCATTGAAGATTTCTTGACCAATAGAAAATTGAAAATCACTATTCCGATTGAAAGCTGCTTTAAATCTAAATAAGCTATCTTCTCCTGAACCTACTCCACCTCCTAAATGAAACAATTTCAAACCATTTCTGCAACCCCACAAAGCAGCTTCATAAATCAAGAGATTTGTCGGGGCGAATCGACGGAACTGCGACTTTGTGCCAGACAAATGATAATGCATATACCCATTACAATAAAGCATAATTGACATGGCTATGATTTCACCATCATGCAATGCATAAAAGATTTCTGCATTATCACTTAAGTTTTCAATAATGGAACGATAAAACAACTCACTGAAAAAATAGTAGTTTATTGCGTTATCAGCCACCATTGCTTCGTCATAAATCACTTTGAATGTCTCCATGAGAGCTCTCGTAGGCTTACAATGTTCTATCTGGACATCATTTTTTATTGCCTTGCGAATCATGTTTCGGTTCTTGCTTGTGATATTTTGCCAGATTAAGTCTTCACTACTTAGGTCAATTGATATCGTTTTGCCTAAATCTATAACATTGCCCAAAACCCTGAGAGGATCCATATTCTTGAGCACTGGACTATATCGCACAAAATTGCAGACAAAATTATTCTCAAACATGCAGTTCATATATTCTGAATAGAACTGCCGTAACGTATTATCATTTGTGTCACCGTCAAGAAGCCAACCACCATAACCATAAGGTGTGGACAAGTCGTAGAATTCTCCAGGCTCAAGATAGCCGTGAGTCCATGGAAGCAATGACAAGTCACGCCTCATGGCCACATACATTCCACGCAATAATGCAGATTCTGACTCATAATATATGAGAATAGGTGCCCCGTCTCCATGAAGTTTAAAAGCATCTACATATCCATGTAAATAGTACACATCATGACAACTGAATGAGCACACTATTTTATCCCACTCATCGTTTTGGGAAAATTGTATTAATTTTATCATATTTCAAACTGAAAATCAGCTAAGATATCCCTTATATACAATATATCTTCAACGTTATACCTTGCATCACAATGAATTGATAAGATGCGTTTGGAGAAATCCACAACGTTTGGACTACTACTTTGCGGAACATTCCATAAAACAGCAGGATATATACATTTTTTTATCAAATACTCTCTACATTTTTCCCGAGCCAACGCTGTATCAAACAACAAGGGCAAAGAAAACGGATAGCAACTTGAATCTTCTGATTCCAGAATCACAAAATGAACAAACTGATCACTTTTAATAAGTTCTCTATTCTGTTTTTTCTTGCGAAACCAAGCATCAATATCAAAACGATTCACATAATCCAACGACTTATCATCGATAGAAGACAAAGGAATCATTCCGATTTGCTCCTCAGTAGAAATCATATCTGGGCGGAACGTATTCTTATCATCACAAATCCCATTAAGATATGCGGTCTTATTCTTCATCGCTATCCAACGTCGATTTGCCAATTGCACATTTTCAGCAGTTAATTTGGGGCCTTCTTTCAACCTCATGCCTTTGGGTGACCATAGTATTCCGCCCTCAGGCAAGGGAAGAGATTTTCTTATAGAAGCAAAACACCAGTCAGCATCACTATTGGAAACCCAGTTTCCAATCAGGTCATGGGTATGATCTTCAATCACAGGAACTGGTATCTTGTCATTCTTTCTTTTTGACCTCAAACCAAAATAATTAACTCTTAATAGTGCATCTCCATCCTTAAAAGGCAATAAACAAAGCTCTTCCCGTTCATCGTTTAAGGGGAGATCATAATAAAACTTTAATTTTAGTCCTGCTTTTCTCAAAGAATCAAGAACCTCATAACAAAAATACTCGGGAACCCACAAACTTTTCCATTCAGATTTCTTATATAAATCAATCAAAGCCTGCCTTCCAGTTGCATAATAGGTTGCATCTGGATAATGATCACCAATTGTTTTAATGGGATTATCCTGAATCGGCAAAAAATGAAAATCAGAACCAAATTCTTTCATTCATTACCTCCCTCTAAATTCAAGGAAGCGGTCTATTGCCATTTCCTCTTTGTAATTTTCAAAGAGTTTGTGTACATCGTATACAGGTTCATAACCAAGTTCTTCTTTTGCGTTGGTGATGTCCATAAGAAAGCCACCTCCACTCTTACGGTCAGGGTCGATGTATTCGATTATCGAGGGATTGTCTTTCGGTGAGAACACATCAATAATGGCTTGACACTGCTCTTGAAGTGTTACGGGGATACCCGTTCCCACATTATAGAAACCACCATCGCGATCAGCCAAAACGGCTTTACAAATCATTTGAGCACAATCATAGACGTGTACCATATCCTTTGCATAATTTGGATTGCCCCAGATAGTAAGAGGTTTACCCTGAATGGCATTATTGATTTGTTTATACAAAGGACGCATAGTCTTAATCCCGTTAGGAAAATAATACTGATAGGGACTATACTCATAGATAGTAGGGAAACGAAATACGAATTTCTTTATTCCATACTCCCTATAATAGTGTTCCATCATTTCTATCGCACAATTCTTTGCAATAACATAGACCGCATGATCTCCTGTATAGGAGAAATTAGGTTTATCATAGGGATCCAGCACATGATCTGAAGGATAAAGAGATACATCAAACACCGTTTGGCTAAACATCAAACGATCCACTTTAACTCTTCTACAGTATTCCAAAACATTTGTTGTGCCAACAACAATGCTATCAATATACTTGCGAGGGTCATACTCGCTCATATATGACGGAATCTCTGCTGCTAAATGAATGACAGCATATACGTTCTCCTGTGGCAATCTATCAAAATCTTCTGCTTTAGTCAAATCCACAGAATAATAGGCCACCCCCTGTCTACTCCAGTAATCAGTTTTTCTCCTTCCTGAAGCGATTACTTCAAACTTGTTTTTGTCAAAGAAATTCAACGCATACAAGGTCAAATACGAACCCACATTACCCGTTGATCCAAAAATAATAATTTTCTTTCGTTCCATATTAACAACCAATTATTTAAATTTTTTTATCTCGATATTGACTTTCAAATAATTGAATAGCTTCCTTTTTACGGGTATTCCATCCAAGGTCATCAACCTCATCTTGAAGTCCATTGCCAATATCTTTAGATGATAGTACATTCTTTATTGTCATATATAAGATTTTCATATCCAAAGCGAAAGAGACATGATCTACATACCATACATCATACTTGAATTTACTACTATAAGAAACCACGTTTCTACCATGGACTTGAGCCCAGCCAGTAATGCCAGGTCTAATCTCATGCCTGCGAGCTTGTTCTTTATCATATAACGGTAAAAACCACGTTAGCAAGGGTCTCGGACCAATCAATGACATGTCACCTTTTAACACATTGATGAGTTGTGGTATTTCATCCAGAGAGGCGGCTCGGACAATCCGCCCTACTTTGGTCAAACGAGCACTATTTGGAAGCAGCTCACCATTTAAATCTCTCTCATCAGTCATTGTTTTGAATTTGACAATCTTAAAAATACGGCCATTAAGCCCAGGACGTTCTTGAAAGAAGAAAGCACCCGCACCCTTGTTAGCAAAATGGAGCAGGACAGTTACAACTAATAGAATAGGACTAGTACAGATCAATCCTATTAGAGCCAAAAGAAAATCAAATAATCTCTTAAAAAAATGCTTATACATTGAACTCTTGAGTTAAATATCAACTTCATTCCCCTCAAATGCCGTAATCGTAGCCTGTCCTTCTTGAGATATGCCATCATGGAGAAGCACCTTCTTAACCGAGATGAACAATATCTTCAAGTCAATCCGAAACGAACAATGATCCACATACCACACATCGAGTTTGAACTTTTCGGTCCATGATATTGCATTGCGCCCATGGCATTGCGCCCAACCTGTCAATCCAGGCTTCACCTCGTGTCGCCGAGCTTGCTCAGGTGAATAAAGAGGTAAATACCTGACCAGCAATGGCCGAGGACCTATCAAGGCCATGTCACCCTTTAGAACATTGAACAACTGGGGCAACTCATCGATACTTGTAGAGCGGACAAAACGTCCTGCACGCGTTAGTCGAACGGCATCTGGCAGGAGGTTACCGTTTTCGTCCCGTTCATCGGTCATCGTCTTGAACTTGATGATTTTAAAGATTTTGCCCTTGTAGCCTGGACGTTCCTGGATAAAGAATGCGCCCGCACCCTTATTGGCAAAATGTAGCCATATCGTCACTATAACCAGCACTGGGGAAAGACAAATCAAAGCCACCAACGAGATGGTAAAACCAAGTACCCGTTTTATATATTTACGATAGACATTGTTCATTGTGTACTGATTAATGATCTGTTATTATGGGTCTTGAGCAAGATGCACCGATGGAACACTTTTCCAGTCGATCATTGAATCGGCCTGGTCGATATTAATGAAATTAAAGGCGCGAATGGTTTTCTCAAGTTTGGGCCATGCGCTGTTTTTGCCAATGTTGCTCTTCAAGTGGCGCTTGTAGCGGTTGAGCAACGTGCCAGCTTCCTTGAAATAGTCCTCGTACTCGGTGCGCGACATCATCCTGCTTGCACCGGGCAGCAAATCGCCAATGTGGAAATAGCACATGGCATAGCTGCTGTGGGAAATCTCACGCTTGACAAACCAGAACGGGAAAAAACGGAAATATCCGCCACCGCTATAGGCCAACTCCTTGCCCAGAATGCTTGTCGTGCAGATGGGGAACTCCTTGATCATGACACCCTGGTGGTGAATCATCACAGGATTTTTGTGGCCAAAATCGGGAAATCCGCCAAAGTCACGCGCCGCCGGAAATACGGAGGCGTCGCACTCAATACCACATTGCGCTAAAATTTCAAACGCCCATGCATTACTCTTGCCAATCGAAAATGCCGGAGCGCGATAGCTAAGAATCTTCTTACCGATGCATTGCTCCAGGCCGTCGACGGCCTTGCGTGTGTCTTGCAAAACCTCGCCGTGGGGCATCTTGTTGAGCCAGGTGTGGCGGTAGCTGTGGCAACCAATCTCATGCCCCCGTCCATCGATGAGCTTGAGTACATGCGGGAAATCGGAAGCCATCCCCCCCACACAGAAGAACGTGGCCTTGAGCCGCTGTTCGTCCAGCAGGTCGAGTATCTGATTAAGGTAGCGGTCAAATAAAGCAATTCGATCCGGCCTGTTGCCGCGATCACGCTTCTCGAGATACCACTCCTCGATATCAAATGTCAAGATATTCATTCCTCGGTTTTATCGAGATCCCTTCTGGGAATTTGCTTTATGACCTTGGCAGGACGTCCAACGGCGATCGTCCATGCTGGGATATCATGTGTCACAAGAGAGAACGCACCGACAATAGCCCCTTCACCAATCGTCACTCCAGGCATGACAAAAGACTCCATTCCAACCAGTGAACCCTTCTCGAGGTGAATCTCACCCAACCTGTAGGGCAATTTGGCATAATCGTCACCAACACAATAGTCTCTCAAGTCTCGCTGATGGCACAACAGGCGCGTTCCACCCGCAATGTGCGCATGATCCTCGATATAGATCAAATCGGCATGGCCTGAATCAAGCTTTACTGAGTCACCGATAAAGATGTCCTTGCCCACATGACAACCAATCTTCTTGGCCACCCAGGGACGCACCTTGCGCGGCAGGATGGGCGACAGGAGCCATGAATGCATGACATACTTGAGCAGGAAGCCGTCTCGATAAGTTTTATAGACACGCTTGATCACCTGCCATATAGAAACCTGACCGTATTCTTCCTCAGAATAGTTCAAGCCAATCGCCCTCAAAGCACGATATGTCAAACTCAGTTTTTTCTGTTCCATAATATCTATGTAAGGCTATTAATAAAATCAAGAGTATTCCTCATCACATCGTCATGATCATAACATTGCCGAATGTGCTCCTGAGCCTGAAGTCCCAATTGATGCGCAAACTCCTGGTCAAAAAACATTTCAATTTTGTCTGCTATGTCAACAGGATCAATATCGGCATACACTCCCGTGACGTTCTCAATAATCGAGTCTATACACCCGGTAGAGCGTGACACGACAGCAGGCACACCCATCGCACCGGCCTCGGCCGTGACTAATCCAAAGCCTTCACGATAGCTGGGCAAGACAAAAACATCCATGGGAGTATAGTACTTCTGAATCTCCTCGTATGGTACCCGACCTGTGAATTTAACCAGCGGCGAATTCTGCAAGAAATCAACGGTATCCTTATTTACAGCATCGCGTTTCTCAAAAGCACCGATCACAAGCAGTTTTATGGAACGATCGGGATGTCGGTCAGACAGCAACTTAACAGCTTGAGCCAACTCAGTAATTCCCTTATCTCGGACCAATCTGCCACAAAAGCCCACAACAAAATCATCATCAGTGAGTTTTAGCCCTTGCTTGACACGACGCCGCTCATCATCACTTACCAATGATGGATTGAACTTACCCTTGACATCGATGCCATTACATGTACCACGGCCAATAACGACTTGTTTTGCCGGATTATCCATACCTATTGAGGCTCGTCGAGTTGCTACCGATGGGCTTACACAAACTACTTTATGGGCCATTTGCGAAACCATTCTTCCCTCGGCAAGGAAAAAACTGCGCTTGATTCCATGCATCGTATCCAACAGCACTCCATGGGCATAAATCACACGCACTGGAACCCTCAACAGCCAAGCAGCCAGTGTTCCAAGAAGTCTCGACTTCTCCTGGTGGCTAATGACAAAATCAATCTTATTACGGCGAATGTAGTTGATAATCTTGAACAAGGCCTTCAAGTCTCGCCATGGACTTGGTGACCGCTCGATCTTGACCGGGTAATACTTAACCTGCCTTTGGCTACAAAACTGCTCAATGCCAGCACCAGGAGAACAAATCAAGTGCATTTCATAGCCACCCAGATCTCGAAATAGAGAGAACTGGTCTCCAATGAAGCTCATAGCAGAGCCCGGGAGATTAATTATTTCAAGAATTTTTTTCATACTAAAACATGGTTAAAACAAATAATTATTCTCCACTAAACAACTTCACCAAAAACGTTCTTAAGCAAAGGACATTCTGTTGCCGTTAATAGATTATGAATAACAACATCAAAGAAATGACCTTAACACATGTGAAACAAGAGTTAAGTGAAAGACTTGTCATTGAGCCGCATCTTGCCCCTTTGACAAGTCTATTTTCATGATAAAGTGTCGCCAACGTTTTTCAGGAGGGGGTATTTGCCGCCAGTTTCCATAACATCGCTCGAGGTACTCCTCAGCATGATTAGGTACGAATGCTTCTATGTCTCCAAATTTCACTTTACGAGGCGGGAAGAACATTTCCTGAGGCAATGGATTCATATCGTATCGCCAGCCCGATGAATCATGAATAAATCCAGTGTCTTGATGACATGAAGCAAATACGTTATCAATTGTATTCACCCATTGAGATATTGATCTGAATGACATAACAAAGCCAATGAATCTTCTAAATCTATAATTAAACTTAGCGACAAAGCTACCACTCATCAGTTCTTTATAAATCTTAGAATTTCCTTTATACTGTCTAACGGATCCTATGACATATTTCAGGAACAAGAGTTTCATTTGCCTATATTTGTTAGCTAATAGATTTGTACCGATATGATCCAAGGGGAAGACATCAACATACACGCCTCTGTAATGCTTAGAATTCTCTGATCCAATGGGCACGAATGTAGTGTTTTTATCAACTACTTTCCCAAAATTTGAAATTGATCCATTAGGATGGTTGGGAGCATAAATTATGTAATTCTCAGGCAATTCTTTTGAATACTCATGAAGAAATTTTTCATAATCCTCGCGTGGCATATACAAATCCAAATCATCATCCCAAGGTATTACATCGCCATGGCGGATAGCACCCAAGACAGAGCCATAGGCCAACATGACTTTTAGGTTATGACGATTGCAGACTTTTTCGATATCGGCATACATCTTGACCAAGTGTTTTTGTAACGCACGTCTCTCGTCATCAGTCATTTCATAAAAGTCATTAGACTGATAACACATCTTCATATAAATATCCTTAGTCGTTATTAAACCCATAATGATTATGATTGTTGTATTTTCTTAATTTTCTTATTGTGAATATGCGCATATAATGATGTGGGCACCAATCGCGAGCCAATCTTAATGATTGAGTACCTACAGAGCATGTAGTATGGCAAATTTAATGTTTTGTGAGCAAGATAATGAGCATAAATACCCCTAAATGCAGATTTTAGCGTCCTACGTTTGATAGCATTTCGATCGTCGCGCATTGCATATAAACATTCATCAAGCATATAGCCTCGATATCCTAATGCAAACATTTTCATCCATAAATTATAATCTTCAAAGCGCAATAATTTAGGATCCACTGTATAACCGTTTACTGCATCATACGCTTCCTTTCTAACCATACAAGGTGCGTGGCAGAATGGAGGGCCATAAACAAGAGCGAATTTGGTAGGTTCGCCTCCACCTCGGCCACGTCCGAATTCTCCATTCTCATCATAATAAATCATGGGGGAGGATACAATAGCAAACTCGGGATGCTGGTCAAGAAAATTTATTTCTTTTTCAAAACGGGTGGGCAAAGAGACGTCATCACCGTCCATGCGTGCAACGTATTCGGTATCGGCATACTTCAAGCAGTGGTTGAGGGTATAGTTCAGCCCCATATTGTGCTCGTTCTTGACAAGGACAAAACGCCCAGGATATTGTTCAGCATATCGTTGTGCCACTTGATAAGTATTATCACGGGAACCGTCATCACACATGATGACCTTGAAACCTTGATAGGTCTGAGCCATCAGCGAATCCAACGCTTCGACCAAAGTCGAAGCACAATTATAGATTCCCATGATTACGCTGATCCTAATCTTTTCCATAAAGTAGTGATATTTGCTCCTTGAGCAAACTGATTATTGTTCCTCACGCTTATTGTTTCCACCAATACAAGTTGAAGCCACGGAAACCCGACATGGTTCCGAAATAGTAGATGAAGAACATAAAGAAAATAAAACCAGAATAGCAAAAGAAAATAATTGCCGTTTTGCGGTCCTGGGCTTTCCACAAGTTCATGCGTAACAGAGGATAAGCTATGACCAAAGGGTACAAGAACCATGACAGATAGGCAAAGCGGTTAGAGAAAGACGCACGGATCACCATGATCCAAAATGCATTACAAAAAATATAGGTATTGGCAATTATATTAAACGTTCTATCCTTGAACTTGCGGTACATAGTCAAGTACCACGTCATGATTACAGGCCAGATACTATAGAACAAGAAGTCCCATCGGAAACCGGAATGCGCAAACTCAGACATCGAGTCCTCATTTTGTCCTGCTTCTGAATATTTACTCATACGGTCATCGAATCCTAATGATGAGAAAAACTGTTCCACATAGGATCCTGCAATCAAAGAAATTCCAATTGACAACAACCAGAACCGAATGGCAACCTTAGGATCCTTTATCAAGAATGCCGACACGACAAGAGCTGCACTCGGCAACATGGTTGAGCGATGGATTCCCAATGCCAAAAACATGAGTACCAATGCAACGGGCAACTTCTTTCGGTCAATCGCAAGCAGCGCAACAGCAACCAGTTCTACGCTGCAAGCGAACCCGTTACGGACGCCATTAACGCAATAAGAATAAGTGCTAAAAGCGGTAAAGAAGAACAGCATAGCCATCCACAAGTTCCTGCGCATGAGCAGTAGAGCTGTTATGAACATTCCCCCAAAATAGAAAAGTGCTATTACAAAGGTGAATTCGTACATATTCAAACCAATCTCTTTCAAGAAATGATTAAAATTATGCCAAAACCACTCAGCCTTCAAATCTATGGGCACGTATTCTTCGTAGAGGCGGATAAAACCATATCTATAAGAGTTAGAATCCACAAACACCGCACTATTGGGTCTCAATCCCAAATAGAAAATAATGATGATTGTCAGCAATAGCGCAACGCCCTGTATTGCATTGCCGCCATTGCTGCGCAACAATTTCTGCTCTCCTGAGCCAATGTAATAAAGTACCGATCCCCAGCTTAGAAGCAGGAAGAAGATATAATAGAAAGTACCATAATACCAGGACTCGACAAAATCTATAGGTTGCATATCATGATAGGCTTTGCAAATCGTTCTCTTGCAAAAGTATAGTATTTAACGATTTGGACTTGAAATTCATTTTTGAAAACCGCGTCTTCAAGTGGTAGTTACACACAAAGCATACATGCCGTGCGGCATGAGTGACAACCAATTGGCGTGATAAGAACGGCTTTAATTCATTGAGTAAAAGATGTGATAAGATGAATAATATTCTATCATATCAGCTTAAACAAGCGTTTAAGCTTACAAGTCAAGAATGGAGTTCTGTGCTTCTGATCAACCGCAACAACATACTTTCCATTGAATTTCACAAAATTAAGCTGGTGTCCTAACGATAGGCCATTATTGGTAAGAACACCTACGTGAGTGGACAATTCTTGATATTGCGTCTTGGAAAGGTTCTTTACCTCGAAAACATGAATATTTTTACCATATTCGCCGACACAATCCTGAGCGAATCGATACAGGTTACCATTGTGCTCCAACAAAGCTCCTCCATTGCGGCCACACCTGTCATCAATAATCAGGGGGGACAGAGAATGTTCCTTATACCCACCATCAAATTGATCGGAATAATAGAGATGCAGTTCATTGCCCTTGCCATGATTAACTGTTGTGAAAAGGTAATAGACGCCATCACGCTTGACAATTGATGAATCGCAAAAATCTATTACAGGCATGGCATCGCCATCATCATGGGTCAATATTGACTTGACAAACTCGAAGCGGTCAAATGTGTTATTAACCGCCCGATATAAGCGCACCTCGTGGGATGCCCCAGTTTCAGGCAACATATACCATTGACCATCGTGCTCAAATACCCACGGATATGAAAGATGGAAATTCTCGGACAGCACCACCTGAGGCTTTGTCCAAGAATTCAAATCATTGGTCGATGTCATTTTAATGATCCCCCTGCTCCTATAACGATATTCCTCGTAGAAGAGGTAAAGGGTATCATCCTTCACTGCCAGAAACGGGTCGGCAGCAATGACAACGGGTGACCACGATAATATATTACGGCTGCTGTTGATGCGGTGGACAACCTCTTGCTCTCGTAAATTGAAAGGGTTATCACCAGCCAGCAACACTATGTCAAAGCAATCACAGGACAGCATGAAATGAACTAATAATGATGGAAAAAACCACACATTTTGGCCCAAAACGGCTTCATGTCGTGGCGATTATAGTAGAAAAAGCAGTCGGCGCTCATAAAATCCCGCAGCCACTGCCACAAAGATACCTTTCTTGTCAATACATTCTTATTGAAATCACGTACTGAATTCATTAACGAGAACGGCAACTTCTTGATGTTCTCAGATGCGACATCAAGCTTGTTTTGCAATGTGGACAATGCAAACATGTAGGGCAGATTCACGCCGCATTTGTTAAAGGCATATATCCATGCACTGCTGCGGAAATTAATTTCCAGGAAGTAGGTATTTCCATTTTTATCGACAAGAAACTCCATTTCAAAGATGCCGTTATAACCAATTTGTTCAAACAGCTTCTTGATGGGTTCCAAGAGCTCTGGGCGAGGATTCCTCTCGATATAAGCATAATCGCCATAGCTGTCCTCCTCAAGACGATAATACCTATTGTCGAGCGGCATGTACAGATCCTTACCATCATTGATCACAAAACCCTCGTAATCAATCTCATCAACCTTCTCGATAAATTCCTGGATGACAACTCGGTCTTGGTTGATCAGCTCAAACGCTTTGAGCAATTCACCTTCGTTGTTACATATATGGACATTGGACTTCCAATTATGTATAGTGGACGTTGGAGATTTGGTGATTACAGGGTAGGATAACGTTTTGGGCAACTCACCGTTTTTTACCTCCTCGGTTTTAGGTATCCGCAGCCCGCACGATTCTGCGATTTGCGGCAGGTAGCCTTTTTCCATCAACCGGGTGATGCGCCCTTGCCCTCCTGCATTATAAAAGTAGAACTTATCCTTCAGCTCATCGTAATGGAGGTCTAAGCAAGAAACTGTATCATCACTGGTAGCAAAGATAAACGGCTTTTCTTGTTCATCGCCGAATTTTGACAAAATGTACTGGATGCCGTTTTCAAGCCCATGTGAAAGATAGTATTCCTTCACATATTTACTGTGGTTGCTCAATTTAGCATGATCCCACAGGACAAGATATGGCCTGATTCCAGCCTCACCTAAAGCTCTAATCACACCCAAAGTATTAAAGCTATCGGTAGCAAAAACGACAAACTTGTGGTCCGACAAACCCGTATTCATTTAAAACACAGCTAATTTTATAATAACACCTTTTTTTGATATAGCAGTAAATGATGGCATCCTTAGATAATTCATCAAAGTATGATTAGGATTTTCTTGCTTGTTGGGCATGTGAAGACAACAAATGGGGTCACCGGGTCTCGGGGGAGGCGGTGATCGGGTGGAGAGCGGGCAAGGCTGGTGACACTATCGCAGTAGTCATTATCAGCGTGTTACCTGTTTTATGTCCTTGTCAACGCCTACCGAAAGTCATTATTCTCGACTGCAGGCTAAGCGCTGTTTTAATCTGCAAAGATAACTTCATTCTGAAACATGAGCAAATTTGAGTTGAAAAAAACAAGGCGATTGTGCATAAATAACACGTCGTGAAAACACAATTTTCCCGCTACCTTATTAAGGGGGCTTCTATAAATTACCAAAATGATAGTTCTTAGTGTTGGATGTCTTTGGCTGCTTTTCGGCATCTTTTGCCTTATCTTCTTGGACCATAGCTTGCTATGCTCCTGAGAAGCTAAGTCAAAATCTACTCGAAAATCAATCCAAATCCATTCCAAGCTAATTTATAGAAGCCCCCTTAAGAAAGCTAAATATCGATTATGTCGAGCCAATTCTCGGCTGAATATGGTGCGGGGTTGAATTTTGCATCGGGCAAACGACAAGGCGGCAGCAAAATGTTGCGGGGATGGGAAATTATGTGTAATTTTGCAGGTTAAACCTATTCACATTACTATCAATAAAACGATAATATACAAAGCGAAATGACCGAAAACGATAAAAAGCGACTCAGAGTCGGCATCACCATCGGCGACTCGAACGGCATAGGCATCGAGGTGGCTTTGAAAGCCGTCTGCCTGCCCGAGATGATGGAATTGTGCATCCCGGTGATCTACGGTTCAAGCAAGATTGTGAACTACCACCGCAACGCTTGCAAGCTGCCCAATTTCACCATCAACCACACCAAGAGCGCCGAGCACATCAAGGAAAACATGCCTAACCTGGTGGAATGCATCGACCAGGACATCAAGGTTGAGCTGGGCCATGCCAGCAAGCAAGCGGGTCTGGCAGCGTTCATGGCACTCGAAGCCGCCGTGCGCGACCTCAAGTCGGGGCTGATAGACGCGCTTGTCACCGCCCCGATCAGCAAAGAAAATATCCAGAGCGAGCAATTCAAGTTCCCTGGCCACACCGAGTACCTGGAGAGTGCAGCCGGTGATGGCGCCAAGGCTTTGATGATCCTGTGCACCGAAAGCCTGCGCATTGCCTTGGCTACGATCCACATGCCGATTGCTCAAGTGCCCACGGCCCTGAGCGTTGATGGAATCCGTGAGAAGCTACGCCAATTCAATGAGTCATTAAAGCGTGACTTCTATGTTGACAATCCCCGCATTGCCGTGCTGTCCCTCAACCCTCATGCTGGCGAGAACGGCATCCTGGGCAACGAGGAACGCGACATCATCATTCCGGCACTGCAGCAGTCCCTGGACGAGGACGGCGTGCAATGCTTTGGCCCGTATGCCGCCGACGGCTTTTTCGGCGCCCGCCACTACCGTCGATTTGACGGCGTGCTGGCCATGTACCATGACCAAGGCCTTGCCCCGTTCAAGACCATTGCCATGGACGAGGGCGTGAACTTCACCGCCGGGCTCCCGATTGTACGCACCAGCCCAGACCACGGCATCGGCTACGACATCGCCGGTCAAGGGATAGCCAATGAGTCGTCGATGCGGCATGCCATCTACACGGCCATAGACGTGTGCCGCAACCGTGTGCGCTATGACGAGTCTCGTCAGAATCCATTGCCCAAGCTGTTCCAGGACCGTGGCCGGGACAATGTCAAGTTGGACCTGACCAAGGGTGAAAAAGACTGATCTAATCATGATTAGAGGCATCATCTTTGATTATGGCGGGACGCTCGACAGCCGCGGTGTACACTGGAGCGAGGTGTTGTGGCAAGGCTACCAGCAGGCAGGAGTACCCATAGATAAAGAGACGTTCCGCAACGCGTATGTTGAGGGAGAACGAGCGCTCGCACGGGAGCGAATCATCTTGCCCCAAGACGATTTCCACACCCTGTTGCTTAAAAAGGTGGAACTCGAGATCAGTTATCTGCCAGAGCTGCCCGGCACTGCAACAAGCAAGCAATGGGTTGAACAAATTGCTGCTTATTGTGACAATGCCGCCCGTGAGTGCATCGACGAAGCGCGTCCCATGCTGGAGACGCTGCATGAGTCATATCCGATGATGCTGGTCAGCAACTTTTACGGCAACATCGACGAGGTGCTTAGAGCATATGGCATCCGGCACCTGTTCAAGGGGATCATCGAGAGTGCCGTGGTGGGCATCCGCAAGCCCAACCCCACCCTGTTCCGCTTGGGCGTTGACGCGCTGGAGCTACCGGCAGAACAGGTTCTTGTCGTCGGAGACAGTTTGCGCAAGGACATAGAACCGTCGGAACAACTGGGCTGCCAAGTGCTGTGGCTCAAGGGTAAAGGATGGACCGCTGCCGAAGATCAGCAAACGCACCCCCATACCATCAATAGGGTCACCCAAGTAATTGACTATTTAGAAAAACTATAGAGACTAACCAACCTATACATTATATAAATATGAACTTTGCAATAATTGCCGCAGGCGAAGGCTCGCGACTTGCCCAAGAAGGTGTGACCAAGCCCAAGCCGCTGGTAGAGCTCCAAGGCGAGCCCATGATCGGGCGCCTGATCAACATCATGCTCAGGTGCAACGCCGAGAGCATCAGCATCATCGTGAATGAACACATGACCGAGGTGCGTCAATATCTTGAGAGCCTCCAGTTGCCAGTTCCTCTTCACCTTGTGGTTAAGACCACACCCAGCTCGATGCACAGCCTGTGGCACCTGAGCAGAGTTATTCCCGAAGGGAAATTTTGCCTTACCACAGTTGACACCATATTCCGCGAACAGGACTTCAAGGGATATATCGAAGCGTTTGAAAACGATGATGAGCACGATGGCATGTGGGCGGTCACGCCGTTTGTCGATGACGAAAAGCCCTTGTGGGTTGACGTGGACGAGGCCATGCGCATCACCGCATTCCGTGACAAGTCGTGGGAAGATGCGAAATATGTATCCGGAGGGGTTTATGCCATGACCGACAAAGCGTTCGGCGTGCTCGATGACTGCATCGAACAAGGCATCAGCCGCATGCGCAACTTCCAGCGCGCGCTCGTTGACGCCGGATTCAGTTTACAGGCATACAGCATTGACAAGATCGTGGATGTTGACCATGCCGAAGACATTGCAACGGCCGAGGCTTTTTTGGGTTGCTGATTATCCACGCCTACAAGAAGACGCACCACTATTGAATTGAACGTGTCGGCAATCATCGCCAACCGCAATCTAAAAAAATGTTATCAAAGCCAATCAACAGCTCATTACGATAAAAAACGGGGCAAATTGTCGGTTTTAAGCGAGAGGTAGCGTTAACATTAATTAATAGATAGGATATGAATTACGGGGAATTTTATGTAATTTAACATACAGAGCCCATATTTTAATAGACTATAACTAAATTTTAAAGTTCTTTTATAACTCAATTCAAAAAAAGGCAGTAATTTAGCGGCGTTTTTTTGCAAAGGGCTACTCCTCTTGCAGATCACCACCGTCAAGCGACGGTGCATAACAGCATTATTAAATCAACATTGATAATAACCTAAACATTAAGTGTAATAATTGATTATGGCAAAAGAAATCGTTAAGCCCGCTACCGGCAAATTGGGTATTATGGTAGTAGGATTGGGTGCCGTGAGCACCACCTTCATGACTGGTGTGATGATGACCCGCAAGGGACTGGCAAAGCCCGTGGGCAGCATGACCCAGTATGACAAGATTCGCGTAGGAAGAGGCGAGAACAAGAAGTACTTACATTATAATGAGATCGTATCGATGCCCAGCCTGAATGACATCGTGTTTGCTGCATGGGACGTATATCCCGTCAACGCCTACGAGAGCGCCATCAATGCCGAGGTATTGAAGGAGAAGGACATAGAGCCCGTTAAGGACGAGCTGTTGAAGATCAAGCCCTTGAAGGCCGCCTTTGACAAGAACTATGCAAAGCGCCTGGACGGCGACAACGTGAAGCAGTGCAAGGACCGCTGGGACATGACCGAGCAGGTGCGCGAGGACATCCGCAACTTCAAGAAGGAAACCGGTGTAGACCGCGTGGTTGTTCTGTGGGCCGCTTCGACCGAAATTTATGTCGAGCCCGACATGAAGTATCACGGCACAATTGCAGCTCTCGAGCAGGCAATGAAGGACAACGTGGTTGACAAGATCGCTCCCTCGATGTGCTATGCTTATGCTGCACTTATGGAGGACTGCCCCTTCATCATGGGCGCTCCCAACACCACCGTTGACATTCCCGCCATGTGGGAACTTTCAGAGAAGACCCAGGTGCCCATCGCCGGTAAGGACTTCAAGACCGGCCAGACCCTTGTGAAGAGCGGTTTTGCTCCCATCATCGGCACCCGCATGCTCGGCCTGAACGGTTGGTTCTCGACCAACATCCTGGGTAACCGCGACGGTCTCGTGCTCGATGAGCCCGCCAACTTCCGCACCAAGGAGGTCAGCAAGCTTTCTACCCTGGAGTCCATCCTTGTTGCTGATGACCAGCCCGACCTGTACAGTGACTACTACCACAAGGTGCGCATCAACTACTATCCTCCCCGCAATGACAACAAGGAGGGATGGGACAACATCGACATTTTTGGCTGGATGGGATATCCCATGCAGATCAAGATCAACTTCCTGTGCCGCGACTCTATCCTGGCAGCACCCTTGTGCCTTGACCTGTGTCTGCTCATGGACCTCGCTCACCGCGCCGGCCGCTATGGTACTCAGCGCTTCTTGAGCTTCTTCCTGAAGAGCCCGATGCACGACTACACCCAGAACGAGATTCCCGTTAACCACCTGTTCCAGCAGTATGTAATGCTCAAGAACGCCATCCGCGAGATGGGCGGTTACGAGGCCGACGAGGAGATCGACTAAAGACATCAATCACTACAGAGGAGCCGATTAACCGGCTATCTGACATCATCAGCGAGAAGGTCTAAAAAACCTTCTCGCTTTGTTGTATGTCCCGGGCCGCTTACTTTTTTTATATTTTTTATTATGGTAATACTTGCAGTTTAAACGATTTGGCGTAAATTTGCAGTTGATTATGCGGTGTTGTGGACCATAGTCCGCCGTCCATCAATTTTATTCAATTGAACTGAAACAAAATTAGCTTAATATGCAACAAATCGCTCAAGAAGATCTGGTCGCAAAAGCGGCCGCTGAGGAGAAAAAGAAAAAACGTGCCCGCACAGGTATCAAGTGGGATCGATTGTTCTTGGCATGTGCCTACAACTGGTACTGGTTTATTCTTTCCATGATCATCTGTGCCAGCATTGCATACTTGTATGCCAAAACGCAGCCACAGTACTTTGTCGCCAAGTCATCGATTCTGATCCGTTCCAAGGACAGTGCACAGGGAACGCCGTCGATGACATTCAGTGACTTAGGTCTTAATACAGTAAACTACATTCCTAATGAGCCATATAAGCTCAGGTCATCCAGTCTCATGGAAATTGTAGTCAATTCGCTGGGACTGAACGTACAGTATTTTGGCCACATGTTCTTGCGCGATGTCAATATCTATAAAGAGACCCCTGTGCAAGTCACCCCACTGATGGAGGTGACGAAGGGATTCTCTCTCACCATTATACCCAAGGGAGGAGAGAACTATGAATTCAGGGTAAATGAGGGCCCATGGAAGAAAGCCCACTTTGGCAACAAGGTGAACACCGAGTTTGGTCCTGTTGCCATCACCAAGACCAGCAAATACAACGACAGTTACGTGGACTTTAATGTGATTGTCTACGTGAGCAATCCGTCATCCATGGCAAGGTCATTGTCATCGTCACTGGTTGTCGAGCTGGCTGACCAGCATAGCGATATCATTAATTTGGCTATCAGAGGCCAGAACGCCGAGATGTGTGCCGATATCCTGAATGCACTTGTCGTTGCTTACAACCAAGAAGGCATCAATGATAAGAACCAAGTGGCGCGCAATACCGAGGCATTTATCGCCGAACGCGTCGCTGACTTGTCTAAGGACCTGAGCGGAGTTGATAACGAAGTAGCGATTCTGACAGCCAACTCAGCCAACTCGATTATGCTGGGTAACGAGGCAAACACCATGAGCAAGGTCAACGAGGCCGAGAACACTAATCTGGAAATCAATCTGGCTTCACAGATTCGTAATTATATCTCAGGCATGGGCCAGGGAGACCTGATTCCTGTTAACACCGGCATGAGCAATACAGGCATCACCGAGCAGATATCGCGCTATAATGAAGCCATGCAGGATTACCAAAAGATATCGGCAACCTCGAGTGCTGAAAACCCTGTGATGAAAGAGCTTTCGGCTTCCTTGGCATCGCAGAAGAAAACCATTCTCGCCAGTCTTGATAACTACATCAGCACCCTGCGCACCAGGCAGAGCCAAGCGCAGCGATTGCAGAGCCAAGCGAGAAGCAGCATGACGGCCAATCCATCACATGAGAAAGCCATCACCGAGGTTACTCGCCAGCAAAAGATCAAAGAGCAACTCTACCTGTATCTGCTCAACAAACGAGAAGAGAATGCCCTGCAGATGGCTATCACCGAGCCAAATGCCAAGATTATGGAGGCAGCTATCCCCAACTACACTCCTATCACTGCGCCGTTAACACGTGTAGTTCTCACGGGCATGGTGATTGGCCTCTTGATTCCCGCATTTGTGCTCTATGCTGTATTCTGGTACTTCTCACTTGACAAGACAATCCACACTCGTCGAGAGGTTGAGGAAGTGTGCGATATACCCATTCTGGGCGAATTGCCAGCCAAGAAGGCCAATATCACAGGCGAGATTGTTGTTAACGAGACGTCTAATGACCGCATGAACGAGGCCTATCGAATTGTGCGCAATAACCTTGACTTTGTCACCAACCAGGACAAGGATAAAAACGAAGGCACTGTCATTCAGTTCACTTCCACAATGTCGGGCGAAGGCAAGAGCTTTGTAGCCGTTAACCTCGCCTTGTCCTATACCTATGTCAACAAGCGCGTTATTGTGGTCGACCTTGACTTGCGTAAAGGTAAATTCTCGGAATATGTTGGTGTTCAGGACGGACGAGGCGCATCGGCTTATCTGTCGGGCAAGGAGACTGACTTGAACAAGGTCATCCACCGCGGAGCCCTTCATGAGGGATTCGACATCATCAGCGTAGGTGCTATTCCTCCCAACCCCACGGCACTGTTGATGAGCGACAACATGAGCAAGATGATTAATCAGCTCAAGAAGGAGTATGATTACGTCATTCTCGATACCGTGCCCTATAACCTGATTGCTGACGCCGCTATCGTGAATCGATATGTTGACTTGACCATCTACATCGTTCGCGACGGCCGTGTTGAGCAGCAATACATGTATGAGCTTGAACATCTCGCCGATGAGAAGAAGATTAAGAATCTTACCATTCTGATTAACGATATCAAGGTGAGCAAGACCCGCTACAACTACTCCTACGCTTACGGATACGGTAAGGGTTATGGATATGGTTACGGTTATGGATACGGTTACGGTTATGGCGGTGATAGCGGAGGCTATTACGTCGACGACACCCCCAAGGATCGTGAAAAGCCCATTAACGGTTAATGATAACTTTTTAGCAGAATCGATAGCATTCGGGTCTCACTCATCTTGTGAGGCCCGAATGCATCATCATTAGAAATCACATTGAAATGAAAATAGCTGTTGTAGGAAGCGGGTATGTAGGGCTGGTGACGGGCACCTGTTTCAGTGAGATGGGTGCACATGTGACCTGCGTTGATGTAGACGAGCGCAAAATCGAGTCATTGCGTCAAGGTGTCGTCCCCATCTATGAGCCAGGGCTTGAAACCCTCGTCCACAAGAACACAAAATCGGGGCGGCTGCGTTTCACGACCCATCTCAACGAGGTCATCAACGATGTGGATATCGTTTTCATTGCAGTTGGGACCCCTCCTGATGAAGACGGCAGTGCTGATCTCAAGTATGTCCTTGAGGTTGCACGCACCATTGGACAAAACATCAACCACTATATCGTGGTAGTGACCAAAAGCACCGTACCTGTTGGAACGGCACGCAAAGTGAGGGACGTCATCACCGAGGAGCTTAGCAAGCGTGATAAAAACGTGGAGTTTGACGTGGCCAGCAACCCCGAGTTCCTGAAAGAAGGAAATGCCGTGAAGGACTTCATGAGTCCCGACCGTGTGGTCGTCGGAGTTGAGAGCGAACGAGCCCGCAAGCTAATGGCCCGCCTTTACAAGCCGTTCATGATCGTGAGTGACAGGCTTATCTTCACCGACATACCCTCGGCCGAGATGATAAAATATGCTGCCAACTCTATGCTTGCTACTCGCATCAGCTTTATGAATGACATTGCCAACCTGTGTGAGCTTGTTGGAGCAGATGTCAACATGGTGCGAAAAGGAATCGGCAGTGACACACGAATCGGCAAGAAATTCCTGTATGCCGGTTGCGGATACGGGGGTTCCTGCTTTCCTAAAGACGTCAAGGCCCTTATCAAGACAGCCGCCGACCACGGCTATACCATGCGTGTGCTGCAAGCTGTTGAAGAGGTAAATGCCGACCAGAAGCTTGTCCTCTATCACAAGCTCCTTGATTACTACGGTGGAGACGCATCTCAACTCAAGGGAAAGATTGTTGCCTTGTGGGGACTATCGTTCAAGCCTGAGACCGATGACATGCGAGAAGCTCCTTCACTGGTACTCATCGACCTGTTGCTCAAGTCTGGTGCCGTGGTCAAAGTATATGACCCTGTTGCAATGGATGAATGCCGTCGTAGAATTGGCAATAGAGTCAGCTATGCAAAGAACATGTATGATGCGGTCCAGGGCAGCGATGCCCTTATGCTGGTTACTGAGTGGAAAGAGTTCCGTATGCCCAATACCGAACTGTTACATCAATCCATGCGTGGTCGTCTAATCCTTGACGGTCGTAACATTCTCGACGGGGAGGAATTGCATCAAGCCGGATTTGAATACCACTGCATTGGTCGCTGAAACCTTCCACATTCCAAGATAGCAAGAGCGGCTCCACTGTCATGGTGAGGCCGCTCTCAGTATCTTGAATAAGACGGTTATTTCACAACCACCTTGAGAGACTCGGTTTCACTTGTAACAAAATAGACACCAGCCGGCAAGCTTAGGGTTGAGGCACCAATGCGGCTATGGGTCGCAACGCAATTGGCATCCATGTCATAAACCTCAAGCACTTCACCAGTGGGATTATTTACCGCAATTCCCCTGACGGCAGGGAACGCGTTCCATGAGGCAAGGGCTGATGATCCACCAAGAACGATTCCGATAAGCTCAGTCACATCGGCCACATTAATATTCTCATCACCGTTAAGATTAGCCTGCTCTACGTTAAATGGAGTCACTTGGCCACCCAGAACATAACCGATTAATGCGGTAACATCGGCCACATTAACCGCTCCATCCATGTTCACGTCACCCCTGAGAGCACTCACAACGCCTTCAACATCGGCTTGAGCGGTCACCTGGCTTGTCGAGGCTGTCACCTCGGCATAGAAAGTGCCGACTGTTGCCGTGCTTTCCAAGCGCACATAAAACACCTCGCCCGAGGGGTCAAGCGTCAATCGATTGGACCAATTGGTCTGGTTAAGACTAATCTCAAATCCAGCCCCTACGGTCAAAACAATATCCTCCTCATTGTTTTCAGCCGAGACGATTCCTCTCACAATACCAGACACTCCGTTGTTCACGGCCTCAATCCTATCAAGAGGAGTTATCTGGATTGCCGGCTCGGCGACTTTACTTGCCGTGAGGTTGATGGTCGCATTGACCTCACTGCTGCTGATGACCAGTGTTCCTGCTGCGTTTCCGGTCTGGGTCGAAGCATAGGTCACAGTCACTGTTGTACCATTATTGGCATTGCTGGCCGAAATCATTCTGGGAGATACGCTGAATCCTGTACCGCTCGCGGTCAGCGTCAAGGTCTTGGTTAAATTAGATCCCTTGACATCGATTGTCTTTGTCACCTGCGAGTCATTGCCTGCTATAGCGCCTATATTAACCGTCGAGCCATTAACCGGAGCTGTCAGTTCAGGGACAGCCACCGGTACAGGATTGCTTGTGATGGCAATGTCATCGATGTTGAGACGTGCTCCAGCCGTTTGCAAAATCTTGATGCGTACATTGCCTGTCACGCTCAAGTTGAAGATATACTGCTGCCAAGTGGTGTTGGGAGAGCAGGAACCCACACTGGTCCAGGTGCTCCCGCCGTCGGTGCTATACTGCACTTGCAACGTTGGGGTTGTCTCACTGCTGCTCCAATTGGATGCAAAGAAAGAAATCTGGCTGGCACCGTCATCAATATCCTCGGCCATCGCAATATAGGATGCAGCAGTCTTGCCAAAACGACAACTGTACTCGCCGTTCTTGTGAGTATCAGTTTTCCAGATGCCCACATCGGATGTGTTCCACTTGAATGCTGCACCCTGAATAAAAGTAGTGTTATAGCTTTCATAGCCCGAGCATCCTTCCCATGTCTCGACAGTCTCGGTCCCCGTTGAGCTGCCTCCAGCATTGTAGGTAGCCGTGAGGGTCGATGTATTAGTCACCTCGCTGCTGGTAATGGTCAAACTGCCGGTAGCATTTGTCGATGTGCCGTTATAGGTCACAATCACATTGGTTCCGGCATTGACTGCAGTCGCAGTGAGGGTCGACGGGGTAACGCTAAAACCAGTTCCACTCACGGTGACGGTCACAGCCTTGGTCAGATAAACGCCTTTGACTGCAATCGTCTTGCTCACACCAGAACCCGTGTTGGTACCCACATTGATGGTGGAGCCATTAGTGGGCGAGGAGATAGTCGGGGAATTAACAGCGCTGCCTGTCCATGCGGCACCCACTTGGTTTCCCCACAGGAACTCGGCCAGCTCAGGATGGTCAATGAAGGGGTTGCGGTTGTGCTGAATGCCATACACGGCGTCGTTGCGGGTTGTCTCGAGGGCACTCACAGGATCGTTGCGGTGCCACTCCAGCAACTGGCTGATTGCCCAAGTGGTGAGGTGCTTGTAACTGCTGTTGGTAAACACGGCACTGCCATATCCACTGGTCCATGAGCCCACGCGGTTCATGTAGCGGACCACCATGTAGAAGTAAGTGCGGGCAAAGTCACCCTTGTATTCGTCGGCAACCTCAAACACGGTTCCCGTATAACCGCTGTGGGTGCATGTGCCCAACTTACCAGTACCATAGGTGGTTCCATTGGCACAGTCACCGAGTGGGAAATTGGCACGCTTGCCATTGACAAATCCATCAACGGGGTAGAGATGGTACAGGTCGGAGTACATTGTATCCTGATCAGCGCCCCACCAGCTGTTGGGAACGGTGTGCTCGCGATTGTAGCACCCGCCCACAGCTGAAGGAGTTGCTGAACACTGATCGGTAGAGTAGGTGAACTGTGAGTTAGAGTAGCGGTCGATGATTGTCGAACCGTTACAATCGGTCGATTTGAATTTCTCCCAAAGATTACCATAATAGATCATGTAGTGGCCGTTGATGATCTGATGAAGTGAGGTCATCAATTGCTCGTTACTCTTGCCAAGGGCGTTGTTGTAGTAGCTGCTTGGTGCTGCAGCCACTGCATTCAGGCCCACCATGGCCAATAATATCAACAGGAAGTTTCGTAGATTTTTCTCCATCATTTTTATATATTTATAATGTGACTAATCAACTCAATGGACTGCAAAAGTACTAAAAATCAATGGTAATGAATACAAACGAGGGCAGATAAATTGCGACAAGGCATCAATTGTTCACCAGATGCTTAAAAAAGTGTAATTGCCGCGCAACAAGAGTTGCAAATAGATAAAAGATGTTTATTTTCGCTCGTTTTGGCTCGAGTTGTGTTATTTTTCAGTAAGTTTGCAGCCTGAAATAGAAATTATCACTTATTCATGACAAAGTTAGTTACCAGATTGGCAATGGCCGCGACAGCGGCATTACTGCTCTCCGCTTGCAGCGGTACCGACAAAACCTACCAGTATAAGACCCAATACTTGCCCGTGCAGCTTGTGGGCAGTGAGAAATGGAGCATCCTTGACGTGAACAGCGGCGAAATTGTTGCCAAGGACGCTTTTGACCAGGCACCATCACCCATTGTCAACGACATGTTCTACCTGATCAACGATGAGGGCAGCTATGACTATTACAACGTGAATGAGCCCACCACACCCGTTGCTGGCCACTTTGGCAGTGTCACAGCCTTTAGCGATGATGGCGTTGCCGTGTGCAGTCGTGTTGGCCAGCCCTTGTGTGTCATCGATAGCAAAGGAGCCATTGTCAAGCAATTGCCCAACGATGTTTCTCAATGCTCCATGTTCTCCCGAGGCATGGCCGCCTTCCAGAACGACAATGGATCATGGGGATATATCAATGCCGCTGGCGACACCGTAGTTCCCGCCAACTACAGTAGCGTCAACATGTTCCTCTATAACGACTACGCCCTTGTCATCGACGAGCGCCAACCCAATGATTCGGTATTGAGCTTCAGTTTCATCGACAAGAATGGCAAGATGATGTACACCTCGACCACGGGCGAGTACAAGCCCATGCAGCCCTACTTCATCAACGGCGTGCTCCCTGTCATGAAGGGAGACACCATCGTGTACCTGAATGAGAACGGCAAGGAAGTCAACAACCCTATCGCCGATCAGGAGAAGGTTGCCAAGGGAGGCTACAGCGAGTATTCCCGCACGCCGAGTGGCGATTACATTGTAGTCAAGGACAACAAGACCGGGATGGTTGACAAGAACAACAAGATTTTGATTCCCATCGAACACGACAACCTCATCGACATCAATGGCGACCGTTTGATAGCCGTTGATGGAAACATTTTCCACATTGTCGACCGCAAGGGAAATCCTGTTGGTAACGCCAAGTTCATCAATGCCCACGTGAGCGAGGACAATCCTTATGCCACGCGCGGTTACATCGACACCGATCTGGCTGCCGCATCCATGATGATGATGTTTGACGAAACCACATGCTGCGGTGCCAATGCATCAACGACACTCATGGACATGAACAGCTTGCTGAGCACCGATGCCCTCCAGTATGCAGGCAATAATACGCTGATTATGCCTCAAGGTCCCTATGTTGTGCATTATGTGTTTGACCGCGAGGTAGCAACGGCCAGTGCCGACAGCACCAGTGCCGAGTTCAATTATGACGCACACGTGAAGTGTGTCATCTTGTCGCTCAATGTCAACCATTGCCCTGCCAACACCGAGCCCGCTATTGTCAACAAGATTGAGAGCCGCTTGGGGACCAAGGGTTTTGTGCTGGCAAGGGACGGCATCTTCTGCAGCGACTATCTGAGTGCATTGACGCTGGGTTATGACAAGGGCTTGGTTAGTGCCATCTACTACATGCACTTCAACGAGTCAACACCTCAAGTCAAGATCAAGAGGAAATAGAAATCAGGTGATAGTGTTCTGCACCCTACTCCATGAGAATAAATCAATTATCTAACCATCAACTATTATTATCATAGATGTACTACGTCAAGAAGACATTAGAGATTTCATCGGCCCACATGTTGTTCCTCGACCACAATAGCAAGTGCGAGAACCTGCATGGCCACAACTGGATTGTTAACGTTTATTGCAAGGCCAGGGAGCTGGACGACAACGGGATGGTTACCGACTTTACCATCATTAAGGACATGGTGCACGGTAAACTTGACCACCGCAACCTGAACGATGTGCTGGATTTCAATCCCACGGCCGAGAATATAGCCCACTGGATAGTCGAGACCGTGCCCAACTGCTACCGTGCCGACGTGCGCGAGAGCAGTAACAACTTAGCCATCTACGTCAAGGACGAGGACAACGATGTGGAAGGTTAACGAGATCTTCCATTCCCTGCAAGGCGAGGGTTTCAACACAGGCACAGCCAGCGTTTTCATCAGGCTGAGCGGTTGCAACCTGCATTGCACCTTTTGCGACACCCGGCATGAGAGCGGCATGATGATGTCGTTGCCCGAGGTCGTTGAGCAGGTAATGCAATATCCCAAGGCCCCGCTTATTGTGCTCACTGGCGGTGAGCCGTCGTTGTGGATAGACGATGATTTTGTAATGGGACTCAAGGCCATGACAGGCAAACGCATTGCCATCGAGACCAACGGCACCCATTCCCTGCCCCACGGCATCGACTGGGTAACTTTGTCGCCCAAGACCGGCCTTGGCGACAGCGGCGATGCTCCTGTGGTGCTCACCCGCTGTGACGAACTCAAGGTGGTTTATCTGGGTCAAGACTTGGCCCAATACGACAACATCACAGCCACCCATCGCTACTTGCAGCCATGCTGGGTGAGCGACGAGGGGCAACGCGTGCGCAACATGCAATCTACCATCCAGGCAGTGCTCGACAACCCCCAGTGGCGGCTATCGCTGCAGGTTCACCGCATCCTGGGCATCCAGTAGATTTATAGTCAACGAACAGACCGAGCCCTTATAACAATCGTCCGCATCCCAGCTGATGGGGAGCGGACGATTTCATTCATTTCTAAACTGCGAGAGCAGCGAGCATTTTACTGGCGGCCACTCAGGGTGACGTCGCGGCTGGTCTTGGCAATCAGGCCCTGAAGGACCTTGCCGGGGCCCAGTTCCTCGGCCTCAGTCATGCCGTCGGCAACCATGTTGGCCACGATGTGGCTCCAACGCACGGGAGCGGTCAACTGTTGCAGCAGATTAGCCTTGATTTCGGCGGGATCGGTGTGCGGCTTAGCGTCCACATCCTGGTAGATGGGGCAGCGGGGAGCAGAGAAGTCGGCAGCCTCGATAGCCTCGGCAAGCTCTGCGCGGGCTGGCTCCATCAGGGGCGAGTGGAAAGCGCCACCCACCTTGAGGGGCAACGCGCGGCGAGCACCGGCCTCCTTGAATTTCTCACATGCGGCCTCGATGGCGGCAATCTCACCCGAGATGACCACCTGTCCGGGGCAGTTATAGTTGGCAGGGACACACACGCCATCGATGGTGGCGCAGATTTCCTCTACCTTCTCGTCGGGCAGGCCGATGATGGCAGCCATCGTCGAGGGTGCGGCCTCACAAGCCTTCTGCATGGCCAGGGCGCGAGCCTCGACCAGCTTCAGGCCCTGCTCAAAGGGCAGTGCTCCTGCTGCGACCAGTGCCGAGAACTCGCCCAGCGAGTGACCAGCCACCATGTCGGGCTTGAACTCCTCGCCCATGGTAAGTGCGAGAATAACGGAGTGCAGGAATACAGCGGGCTGGGTGACCTTGGTCTGCTTCAAGTCATCCTCGGTTCCTTCAAACATGAGGTCGGTGATGCGGAAACCCAGCACCTCATTGGCTTTTTCAAACAATTCTTTGGCCTTGGGGTTGTTGTCATACAGGTCTTTGCCCATACCGACAAACTGTGCACCCTGACCGGGAAAAACGAATGCTTTCATTACTCTTGATTTCTTTCTATTTTCGTTTATTATGGAAATTTTTCTTTAATGCGGCTGCAAAGGTAGCACTTTTTTTAGATAAGAGAGAAAAGATAAGAGAGAAAAGATACCTCATCTCCTATCTTTGATCACTTATCTCTAAAAGAGATAGTCGGTGGGGTCGTCGATGCCAGCCTCCTTGAGGGCTTGACGGCGCTCGGTGCAGGTGCCGCAGGTGCCGCAGTGCTTCTCACCGCCCTTGTAGCACGAATATGTCTCGCTGTAGTCAAGACCCATGGCTGCCCCACGACGTGCGATGTCGGCCTTGCTCAGGTCGGTATAGGGCGCAAAGACCTTAATGCCCTCATATGTTCCCGTCTGCATAGCCGTGCTCATGGCATCGATAAAAGGTGAACGGCAGTCGGGATAGATCGAGTGGTCGCCAGCATGATTGGCAATCATCACGCGCTTGAGTCCGTTACTCTCGGCGATGCCGCAGGCAATGGCCAGCATGATGCCGTTGCGGAAAGGAACCACCGTTGCTTTCATGTTCTCATCGTCATAATTGCCGTCGGGGATGGCATCGGCACTCTCGAGCAGGGCACTCTTGAAGTACTTGTGCATGAACTCCAGGGGGATAATCAGGTGCTTGATACCCAATCGCTCGCAATGCATAATGGCACAGCGACGCTCGCGCCCGTTCTGGGTGCTGCCATAGTCAAAGGTGATGGCCATGGCGATCTCGTCCTTGTACTCATAGAGCATGGTGGTCGAGTCCATGCCGCCCGAGGTGATAATTACTGCGTCTCTCATGTCAATCGTTGTGGAAATTACTGATCAGGCGGGCGCGCACCATGTCCAGGTGGTCGCTGTCGCCATAGTTGGCAAACGGCTTGATGCTAATGCCGCCACGCGGGTTGAACAGGCCGATCACCTCAAGGTACTTGGGGTCCATGAGCTTGACCAGGTCCTTCATGATGATGTTGACACAATCCTCGTGGAAGTCGCCGTGGTTGCGAAAGCTGAACAGGTACAGCTTCAGTGACTTGCTCTCGACCATGCGCACCCGAGGGATGTAGTTGATGATGATGCGGCCAAAGTCGGGCTGGCCCGTCTTGGGGCACAACGAGGTGAACTCGGGGCAATCGAGCGTCACCACATATTCGTTCTCGGGATGTTTGTTCTCGAAGGTCTCGAGCACATCGGGACGGTAATCAAACTCATAGTTTGTGCCCTGGTTGCCCAGCAGCGTCACTCCCTCGAGTTCCTTTTCATTTCTTGACATATAATCAACTGTTTAATGCGTTTAAGACCGCAAAGGTACTAAAAAAAACACTCTCACACTCCATAATCGCCTGACAAACCCAGTTCCACGCCCACTCGCAGTACCGCACCCGCGCTTGATTTCCACCTCTGAGCCGTCATTTTTTCAAGCGACCGGGCAACGTCCATCAATCAGCAGCAACCCTATCAATGCTGGTAAGTGCAATGGTCAATTTCACTTCACTTCACCATTGGTGCAGTGCTCCGGTGAGTGGGGTGGTGAAATTTATATATTACACCCCCTATAGGGGGGTGATATACATTTCACTTCACCTACGTCGGTTCACCACCACGGCAGTAAATATACGTCAATAAGGCCCCAATATGCCATGTCAAAACGCAATCGGCATTACTTTTTCCTTTGCAACAGCCACTGCTCATATACGGAGTCACTATCCCCAAGTCGGTCATCCACATGGGGATAGTGGTGACCTTACCCGAGAAGCAGGTTGAGGGCGTAACGCGCTGCCTCCCTACCTTGGGGCTCCTGGTTGTCAAGGGTTTGCAGGGCTGCAAGCCTGACGGACTCGTCCAGGTCGTCGCTGCAGTTGGTGAGCAGGTGGCGGCTGTAGGCTACGGTGAATTCGGGATGTCCCTGGAAGGTCACGACCTGACGCCCCATCCTGAACGACTCGTTGAGGCAAAACTCGCTCGTGGCACATCGGGTGGCGCCGTCGGGCAAGGCCATGACCTGGTCGTGATGGCTATAGAGCAGATGCATCTTCCCTCCAGGGAAATAGGGCCGCATCATCTCATCAATCACGCTCGAGGCACGCACCCCGGCACCAAAGCCACCGGCAAACGGCTCGACGCGCCCACCCAGGGCCCGCGCAATCACCTGATGGCCGAAACACACGCCCATCAACTTGGCGCCCTGCTCATAGGCCTGTTTGACCCATTGCACCAGCGCCGCGATCCACAGCTTGTCGTCGCAAGCCGAATCAAGGCTGCCCGGAATCAGGTATAATTCATCGGCATTGATGGATGCTGGCAATTCGCCTTGCCACGTCTGGTAAATCCTGTATATAGGATTTACACCGATTGCGGCAAAGAGATCCATGAACAATGATTCATAGTTAGGGATAAAGTCGGGCAGACGCCCAGGGAACGTGTCACACAACAGGATGTTGATGCAAGGGGCCATCATAGCTCGTCGATTTCCTCTCCTGTTCGCTCCATGATGCTCGCGGCCAGACCGTCGGCCGTTTGAATAATGGTCACCAGCGGATAAAGCTTGCGGGCCGCGTCATAGTTACGCACATCCTCATAACTGTTCTGGTTCACGCCCCATGCGCCCATGTGCCAGCGAATGGCAAGCATCTCATCGTCATTGAGGGGCAGACCGCTGCACAACAGCAGCGCGAGCGACTTCTCTCCATGGCCCATGGGGAAGTTCTTGTAAGTGATTTTGTATCCCTCGGCATCTTCCCAAATGCCTAATGCGTTCTTGCGTTTCTTGACCGATCGTTTGTAGATGTCGCACTTGCACACATCGTGCAGCAGGCTGGCAATGATAATGCTGTTGCGCTTCACCTCATGCTCAAGACTGGGCTCAATGGTCTTCATTGCCTCCCACACGGCAAGGGCTGCCTTGCAGGTGTTGAGCGAGTGGCGCGCCAGACCGCCTTCCACATTCAAGTGATGACCAGCTGAGGCTGGAGCCGTGAAAAAGCCCCACGCTTCAAGATCGCCAATCACATCCTCGATACCGTCACGCTCGGTCGTGCGCAACAATTCCACGATTTCCTCTCTACACTCCTTATCACTGGTTTTCATTATTGATTCTTGTGTTTTAGTTTTTATTCTATCGGACGCGAATGAGCGGATCTAAATGATATAAGTCATTTCTATCGCCTCGTTGGTTTGTAGCCATGTTCTCGACGGTACTTGCGCACATCGCGGAACAAGTCGGTGGCATAGACAAAGTTGTTCAAGTCATCATTGTCCACGTCATAGATCTGGTCCTTATCGCCAATCCAGCCCACATGGCCCTTGTTGATGAAGACGATGTTCTCGCCAATACCCATTACCGAGTTCATGTCGTGGGTGTTAATGATCGTGGTGATGCCAAACTCATGGGTGATGTCGCTCAAGAGTTCATCAATCACAATCGACGTCTTGGGGTCGAGGCCCGAATTGGGCTCATCGCAGAAGAGGTACTTGGGATTCAGGGCGATGGCACGGGCGATGGCACATCGTTTCTGCATACCACCCGACAGTTCGCTGGGATACTTGTTCTCACTGCCTGTAAGGTTCACACGGTCGATACAGAACTTGGCACGGTCCCGTATCTCCCCGCTTGACAATCGGCTGAACATCACCAACGGGAACATCACGTTGCCCATAACTGTTTCGCTGTCGAACAAGGCCGACCCCTGGAAGAGCATGCCTATCTCCTTGCGTAACTCCTTGCGCTGCTTGCGGTTCATCCTGGTGATGTCTCGGCCATCATACAGTATCTCGCCCTCGTCGGGGTCAAACAGGCCCACAATGTTCTTGACAAGCACCGTCTTACCGGAACCTGACTGGCCAATGATCAGATTGGTCTTGCCGTCATATAGCTTGGCGTTGATGTCGAACAGCACCTGCCTCGTGCCGCCGTCCTCCTTGAAGGTCTTGGATAGATGCTTAACTTCAATCATGGTTTACAGCAATAACAGGGTTAATATAACGTCGGCCACAAGGATCATGATGTTACTCATCACGACAGTGTCGGTACTGGCCTGCCCCACCTCGACCGATCCTCCCTGCACAGTGTAGCCATAGTAACAGGCAATGGTGGACATGAGGAAAGCAAACACCAGTGACTTAATCAACGCAAACCACACATACCACTCGATGAACAATGACTGAATGCCAAAGAGATAGGTATCGGGCTCCACAATGCCCGTGACAATACAGATGAGCCAGCCGCCAAACAGGCTGGTTGCCATACAGATGATCACGAGGAACGGCAAGATGGTAATCAGTGCCAATATCTTGGGCATAGCCAGGAAGTTGGCGCTGTTGATACCCATGATGTCGAGGGCATCGATCTGTTCGGTGGCACGCATGGTACCGATCTCACTGGCGATGTTGGAACCAATCTTGCCCGACAAAATCAGGCACAGGATAGTGGAAGAGAACTCCAGCAAAATGATCTCGCGCGTTGTCAAGCCCACCGTGTAGCGGGGCAGCAATGGATTGGATATGTTGAGTTTAATCAGAATTGTGCATAGTGAGCCAATGAATAACGACACGATAATAATCAGCGGAATCGAATCGATACCCAGCTTGTAAATCTCGTTGACATAACGCTTGAAGAACACCTTCCACTTGTCGGGTATGGCAGCAACCCTCCACATGAACATGCAGTAGTCTCCAAACTTATCCAACATTTTAGTTAATAACATATCAATTGGCAATTATTGTTTCAACCTGCAAAAATACAAAAAACTATTCAGTCTTACCCCAGGTAGCATACATTTTTGCCCAATTCAGAGCAGCGAGCTCTCATCGATGAGGCTATTGAGCATGGCATAGACGGTGAGACCGGCAACACTCTTGATGCCTGTCTTGTGAGTAATGTTCTTGCGGTGGGAAATGACCGTGTGCACACTCACGTTCAGGATCTCGGCTATCTCCTTGTTGGTCTTGCCCTGCGCAAGCTGGATGAGCACTGCTGTCTCGCGCTTAGTAAGCTCATAGTTGTTCTTTCCGGATTCTGTCTCACCAGGCGATGCTTGTGCCAGGGTCTCGATGATGACGGCACGGCTGTCGCGAATGTCCACCACAGCGTCATAGCTCTTGAGCGCATCCCGCTCTATATACTGGTAGACCAGTGCCACTACAGCAAGCGGGTGTTCGCTGCGCAAGCGGGAGACATTGTCGAGCAGTGTGGGATTGACGAGCACAATATCGGGACGGGAAGAAGCCAAGCGCTCTGCAATCCTGTCTACCCCCATCTCGGGCTCCAAGACCTTGAAACGAATCTGCCCCTCGAGAATGGCCTTTAATCCCTCGATAATAACCTCGGAAGGTTCCACTATCAATAGTCGCTGTTTCATGACATGATGGCTTTTTCAAGATGTTTCACCAGTGGAACCATGATTTTCTCCTCGATAAAGGTGTGCTTCTTGAGGTCTTCGCTCAGTCGCAGGATGTCGTAGACCACATCCAGTACGTTGTCGTCATCGACCTGCGGGGGCAGGTACTTGAAGACGATGTTCAGCAGGTCATCGAGTTTGCCCTCGATGTCGCTGTGGGTGTGCAGGAACTCGCCGATGCTGTAGGTCTTGTCTCGCTTGCCTTCCATGAGGGCACGGATGTGCGGAAACACCTCTTGTTCCTCATGCAGGAAGTGAGCCTCAACCTCGCTCTTGTATTCCATAAAAAAACTGCTGAACACTTTACCGATGCGCCCTTGCAGCTGCTGGGCGATGGCGTTGAGGTGTGACTGAATGTGCGGCAGGCGTTTATCCACATAATATCTGTGGGATTTTTCCAGATAAGGTACCAGGCCCGTCATGTCGGTGCCCAGGATGGTTGCTGTCGAGGGCACATAATTGTTGAAAGTGTACACATTGCAGATGAGCAGGAAAAAATCGGTGTCCACTCCACGTTCCTCACATGCATCGGCTATCGAGCGGTCACCAAACCCCAACGACAGGCCCAACCTGGTCAACAGGGTAAATAATGACGGGTGGACGGTAATCAGGTCACTAAGTCGGCTGTCGCTTGAAAAGAGCCTGGATTTCATTTCTTTCATTTTCAGTTGATTTATTGGTTAATTCTGGTGCAAATATACTACAAATCCTTCACTTGAGCAAAGGGTAAATAATATCCCCATAAATGGGGATAAAATCAGCCTAAAAAATGCAAAAACAGGGGATTTCGGAGCCCGGAAAACTGGAGTAAATTTGCAAATTGGAATGATGTGTTTCATATTGAAACCTAATACTAAAAGGGGAAATAATGACATGATTATAGATCAAGACAACATCGACAAGCGACAAACGGCCCGTCTGCTCGACGACGAGCCAGTGGGCATGACCGTACAGGTGGTGCGCGTTATGGGCGATGGGGCTTTTCGCCAACGCCTGCTGGAAATGGGCTTCGTGAGAGGGGCCAAGGTAACCGTTCTAAAAAACGCGCCGCTCAAGGATCCTGTCGAATACATGATACTGGGAGCACACATATCGCTGCGCCACAGTGAAGCCGCCAAAATCGAGGTAACCGACAAGGATGCTGAATTCTGCAACATGGAAGACGCTTTTAACGGTATTGTTGAAACCGAGGTGGCAGGTGTTGACCCCATGGCCGACAATGTGCTGCGCGTGGTTCTTGTGGGCAACCCCAACTGCGGCAAGACGTCACTGTTCAATAACGTGACTGGCGCCAAGGAGAAAGTGGGCAACTATGGCGGCGTGACCGTCGACAGCAAGGAGGGTTGGTTCAGCATCGGCGGTCGCAAGGTTCAACTGGTTGACCTGCCCGGCACCTACTCACTGACTGAGTATTCGCCCGAGGAGATGTACGTGCGCACCTACATCCGCGACAACCGTCCCGACGCCATCCTCAACATCGTGGATGCAGGCAACCTGGAGCGCAACCTTTACCTGACCACACAAATCATGGACATGAACATCCCCATGGTCATAGCCTTGAACATGTGGGACGAACTGGAAAAGAGCGGTGACAAACTCGACATTGAAATGATGAGCCGTCTGCTGGGTGCCCGTATGATTCCTGTCACCGCCAACAATGGCCATGGCGTGAAGGAAGTGCTACAAGCCACGATGGAAACCATTGACGAGAGTGAGCAGGAGACCAAGCACCACAATGTGAACTACGGCTCGCTGATTGAGGACTGCCTGAAGGAGTTGGGCGCCCTCTGCCCCACCCTGGATCGCTACACCGTGCTCAAGTTAATAGAAAACGACCAGCATGCCATCGACTTGCTCGACAAGCAGGACAATGCGGCACAAGCCAAGGAGACCGTTACAGAGATGCGTCAACGCATCGAGCGCGACTACAATAGCGACATCGTGAATATTATCACCGACCTGAAATATGGTTTTGTTAGAGGAGCCCTTGCCGAGGCACTGACTCCCAATCCCGACCGTGCCACAGGCGAGACCAAGCCAGGTTACTCGATGGACCGATTGTTGACCAACCGCTGGCTGGCACTGCCCATATTACTGGTGCTGATGTGGCTCATGTTTGAAGCCACGTTCACCTTGGGAGCCTACCCCCAGGATTGGATCGAGAAAGGCATCGGATGGATTGGTGAGTGGATTGGAAATGCTATGCCCGACGGTATTCTGAAGGATTTGATTGTCGACGGCATCATCGGCGGCGTGGGCGGTGTGCTCGTGTTCCTGCCGCAGATACTCATCCTGTTCTTCTTCATCTCGCTGCTCGAGGACAGCGGTTACATGGCCCGCGCCGCGTTTATCGTGGACCGCATCATGCACCGTGTGGGGCTGCACGGCAAGTCGTTCATCCCCTACCTCATCGGCTTTGGCTGCGGTGTGCCTGCTATCATGGCTACCCGCACACTTGAGAACCGCCGCGACCGTCTGGTGACCATCCTCACCATCCCGTTCATGTCATGCTCGGCACGACTGCCGGCCTACCTGTTGCTGGTAGCTGCCTTTTTCACCGCCAACCAGGGCCTGATTCTGATGAGCATTTACCTTATAGGCATCCTGGTAGCCGCCATCACTGCCATTATCATGAGCAAGACTCTGCTTAAACACGACAAGACACAATTTGTCATGGAGTTGCCGCCTTATCGCAAGCCCACTGCCCGCAATGCCACCATCCACATGTGGAGTAAAGGCAAGCAGTACCTGCAGAAGATGGCCACCGTAATTCTCGCGGCCTCTATCATTGTGTGGGCGTTGGGCTATTTCCCTCGCCACGAGGGACAGACACCTCAAGAGCAAATCGAAAATTCCTACATGGGCAAGATGGGTAAGGCCATAGAGCCCATCGTTGCCCCGTTAGGCTTCAACTGGCAGATGGGCGTGAGCGTGCTCACAGGTGCCGCTGCCAAGGAAATCGTTGTCTCGACGATGGGTGTGCTCTATACCGGTGAGGCCGATGCCGACGAAGAATCGGCACCGCTCAAGGAGAAACTGCAGACGGCCACCAAGCCCAACGGCGAGCATGTGTTCAACCCGATTGTCGCCTACTCGTTCATGCTCTTTATCCTGCTCTACTTCCCGTGCATCGCCGCTCTGGCGGCCATCAGGCGCGAGGCGGGCACCAAGTGGATGGTGTTTGAGATCGTCTACACCACAGCTGTGGCGTGGATTGTGTCGTTCATCTTCTATCAAGTGGCGACTCACATTTAATGAGGAATGATTATGGGAACATGGAATATCATACAGACCATCGTGGTGCTCGGCATCATTGCCGTGGCACTGGTGTATGTGCTGCGCCGGGTCATCAAGACCCTGCGTGGACATGACAAATGCGACTGTGGATGCGGGTGCGGCAAGGACTGTCCTAACCAGCACAAGCCCACACGCAACTACTAAACACGTCACCCGCACATTAAAAATTAATGCGCCGCGACCTATCGGGCCACGGCGCATTAATTATTTAGATATTAGTTTAGTCTAAACTCAACAGGTCGCTATCGTGCCTGGGGGATTACTCCTCGTCGTCGAGCAGGATGTGCATCACCTCGATGGCACTCTTCATGACGTTGGTGCCGGGGCCGAAGATAGCGGCCACACCTGCCTTGTAGAGGAAGTCGTAGTCCTGCATGGGGATCACACCACCAGCGGTGACGATGATATCCTCACGACCGAGCTTCTTGAGCTCCTCTATAACGGCGGGCACGAGGGTCTTGTGACCAGCGGCAAGCGACGAAACGCCCAGGACGTTGACGTCGTTCTCGACGGCCTCGCGGGCACTCTCCTCGGGAGTCTGGAACAAGGGACCCATATCCACGTCAAAGCCACAGTCGGCATAACCGGTGGCAACCACCTTGGCACCACGGTCGTGACCATCCTGACCCATCTTGGCAATCATGATGCGGGGCTGACGGCCTTCCTTCTTGGCAAAGAGGGCGGTCAAGCGACGGGCCTCCTCCAGGTCGGGATCGGATTTGGTTTCTGCTGAATACACGCCTGAAATGGTTTTAACAACTGCTTTGTAACGTCCAACGACTTCCTCGCAAGCGTCTGAGATCTCGCCCAGCGATGCGCGGTCCTTGGCGGCCTCGACAGCGAGCTCGAGCAGATTGCCCTTGCCGGTCTTGACACACTCGGTGATGGCGGCGAGGTCGGCCTTGACCTTAGCCTCGTCACGGTTAGCACGCAACTTCTCGAGACCTTCTACCTGCTCCTTGCGGACCTCGGTATTGTCAATCTCCAGGATATCGATGGGAGCTTCCTTCTCGAGGGCATACTTGTTGATGCCGACGATGGTTTGGCGGCCACTGTCGATGCGGGCCTGGGTGCGGGCTGCAGCCTCCTCGATGCGCATCTTGGGCACGCCGGTCTCGATAGCCTTGGCCATACCGCCCAGCTTCTCGATTTCCTCAATGTGAGCCCATGCCTTCTGTACCAATTCGTTGGTCAGAGCCTCTACATAGTAGGAACCTGCCCAGGGGTCGATGACCTTGGTGATGTAGGTCTCCTGCTGGATGTAGATCTGGGTGTTGCGGGCAATGCGAGCCGAGAAGTCGGTGGGCAGTGCGATAGCCTCATCGAGGGCGTTGGTGTGCAGCGACTGGGTGTGACCCTGTGCAGCGGCCATAGCCTCGATGCAGGTGCGGCCCACGTTGTTGAAGGGATCCTGAGCGGTGAGCGACCAGCCCGAGGTCTGGCTATGGGTGCGCAGCGACATCGACTTGGGATTCTCGGCACCGAAGCTCTTGACGATCTTGGCCCACAACAGACGGCCAGCGCGCATCTTGGCAATCTCGGTGAAGAAGTTCATCGAGATGCCCCAGAAGAACGACAGGCGGGGGGCAAAGGCGTCAACCGACAGGCCGGCATTGACACCAGTGCGGATGTAGTCCATACCATCGGCCAGCGTGTAGGCCAGCTCGATGTCGGCGGTAGCGCCTGCTTCCTGCATGTGGTAACCCGAAATCGAGATCGAGTTGAACTTGGGCATATACTTAGAGGTGTACTCAAAGATGCTGGCAATGATCTGCATCGAGAACTTGGGAGGATAGATATAGGTGTTGCGCACCATGAACTCCTTCAAGATATCGTTCTGGATCGTACCCTGCATCTCCTCGAGCTTGGCACCCTGTTCCAGACCAGACACGATGTAGAACGCCATGATGGGCAGCACGGCACCGTTCATGGTCATCGAAACAGACATCTTGTTCAAGGGGATACCGTCGAAGAGAACCTTCATGTCCTCGACCGAGCAGATCGACACACCGGCCTTGCCCACGTCACCCACCACACGGGGGTTATCGGCATTGTAGCCACGGTGGGTGGGAAGGTCAAATGCTACGGACAGACCCTTCTGGCCCGAGGCCAGGTTGCGGCGATAGAAGGCGTTGGACTCGGCAGCGGTCGAGAAACCAGCATACTGACGGACGGTCCATGGGCGGAACGGATACATCAGCGAATAGGGGCCACCCAGAAAGGGAGGAATACCTGCAACAAACTCCAGGTGCTCCAGCCCCTCGATGTCCTCATGAGTGTAAATGGGCTTAATGTCGATCAGCTCGGCATTCTTCCACACCTCGCCCTTGGGAAGGGGATTGTGCTTTACATTAAAAGCATCGTTGGCAATATCTATATTCTTAAAATTCGGTCTCATAGTGTCGTCTCGTCATTTTAACAGTTTAGCGTTGAAGGCTTTTAATGTTGCAAGCACGTTGGTGCGCACGTTGATAAAGTGCTCAATGCCCAGGGCCTTGAATTCATCTGTCTCGGGTCCGGCGAGCACAAGCTCGGCACGGCCGTCGAGTTCCTTGACGGCCTCGGGGATGAGGGCGGCATACTCGTCGTCGCTGGAGCAGAGCACGACCACGTCGGCCTGCTTCTCCATAGCGGCATCCATGCCTTCCTTGACGGTCTTGAAACCGTTGTTGTCGATAAGCTCATAGCCAGCGCAAGCAAAGAAGTTGTCGCTGAACTGGGCACGGGCCAAGCGCATGGCCAGGTTGCCGATGGTGAGCATGAAGACCTTGGGCGTGTTGGCGGCATGCTCGGTCTGGAGACGGATCTCCTCAAACTGCTCGGCCAATCGCTTGGTGTTCAGCTTCACGGCACCCTCGGCCTCCTCGTGGTTGCAGCCACAGTGGCAGCAGCAAGCCTCACGGGCATCAGCCTTGTCGGCAGCCTTCTCGGTGAAGTTGGGGAACTGGTTGGTACCCAGCAACTGCTCGCGGCGCTTGGCCACCTTGTCAAAGCGCGCGTCGGCACTGGCATTGACGGCCTTGATGATGTCACCGCTCTCGAGAGCAGCCTTGAAGCCGCCCTTGTCCTCGACCTCGAGGAAGAGCTTCCAACCCTGCTCGGCAAGATTCTTGGTCAGCATCTCCACATAGTAGGAACCGCCGGCGGGGTCAACGACCTTGTCGAGGTGGCTCTCTTCCTTGAGCAGGATCTGCTGGTTGCGGGCGATGCGCTCGCTGAAGTCGTCGCTCTTCTGGTAGGGAGCGTCAAACGGTGTAACGACCAGTGAATCGACGCCTGCCAGTGCGGCACTCATGGCCTCGGTCTGGCTGCGCAACAGGTTCACATAGCTGTCATAGATAGTCTGGTTGAAACGGGTGGTCTCGGCATTGACGTTCATCATGCACGAGTAGTCGTTGGCGGGCTTGAACTCCTTGACGATCATGGCCCACAGCTCGCGAGCAGCGCGGAACTTGGCGATCTCCATGAAGTAAACGGTCGAAACACCCATGTTGAACTTGATGCGGCCTGCCACCTCATCGGCAGTGAATCCGGCCTCGGTCATCATGGCCATCCACTCGGCACCCCATGCCAGGGCATAACCCAGCTCCTGGTAGATATAGGCACCAGCGTTGTTCAGTGCCAGCGAGTCAACGCCGAGCACGCGCAGGTGGGCGACGGGCTTAACGGTGTTCATCAGCTCGGTAGCCATCTTGACGATGTCGCCAGGGAAGGGCTCACCGTGCTTGAACATGCGCTTGAACGGGTTGAAGTCGATTGAGCCGACAAACGTGTCCTCGCAACCGGCCTCCTTGCACATGGCCACCAACTGCTGGGCATAACCCAGGGCGCACTTGGGGCAGCACTGGATGTTGATTTCACAGGCGGGAAGGACGATGCCTGCCAACAGCTCCTTGAGGTCAACGTCGCCACCGTGGAAACGGAAGCCAATCGAGTTGATGCCCTTGTCGAGCACCTCGAGAGCCTTGGCATTGGCAGCCTTGACATCCTCGTTATTGACGTCGATGTTCTGGCGCACCTTCCAGTCGTTGTTGTAGCGGGTACCGCGGACGTAGGGGAACTCGCCAGGGAGGGATTTGGTCTGCTTCAGGTCTGCAATGTCCACGCTGCGATAGAGCGGCTGGGCATTGAAACCCTCGTTTGTCCGCCAAACCATTTTCTTCTCAAAGTCGGCCCCCTTGAGGTCAACTTCGGCCTTGGCACGCCACTCCTCGGGAGTGACAGGCGCGAATTGGTCGAACAATTTCTTTTTTGTTTCTGCCATAAAAATTTGAAAATTATATAGTAACCTTATTTATTAAATATCTTGTTTTTACCGTTGTTGGCCATCAGTACAAACATGATAGCCACTCGCAATCAAGCTGCAGTCAACAGCCAGACCGCAATTCAATCGGCAAAGGTAGTATTAATTCCTGAATTAATTACTTATTTACCTTTTAAACATTTTAAAAAAAGGTAAACAACCGCTGCAATGTGTTTTTGAGTAATTGCATAGCCCTTAACGGCGGAGCACTTCATTGATGAGCACGACAACATCGGCAACATTAATGACGCCGCTGCCATCTAAGTCTGCGCTCTGGAAACGAAGAACAACATTCTGAGTCAAGATATAGCGAATAAGTGTGGCCACATCGGCAATGTTGATTACGCCATCACCATTCACGTCACCGGCTTGAGGTGCAAAAGTGTTGTTGTCCAGAAAATCGATGTGACGAGTCCACCAGTCACGAATGTATTCAAGCTCGTTGTCGAAGTCCAGTTGCCTTCCACCCAAGTCGGAACCATAACTCCAACGCGCAATTTCACGGTGGTCGGCTCCACAACGCTTCATCTCATCAAAATAATTCCTGTATCGGTTCAAGATGCTGTCGGGATTGAAGGTTGTGGCACGCAGTTGCCAGTAGCGCTTCATTGCCAAGTTATGGAATGTGGAATCTGTCTGCCACAGCCTCCTCATCACGTTATGCCGTACCAACTGATTGTTTTTCATGTCATACTCGGGCGAAACCAACTCGTGATGGTAATTGCTGCCCTGATTACTATAGAACTGCCCTTGCGTGCAATCGAGATCCCATATGGCTATCGTTAATCTCTTGTCGGCAGCAACGTCATGGCAAGCATAGTAAACATTTTTACCAATGTTATCGGGGGCCTGCATGAGCAACAGAAACAAATAGTAGTCACGAAAGACCGGAATATCAAAATAATACTGTGCACTGTCGAGGAACTCGGCATCGGATGACAACACTGAGAACTTTACCGCCTCGGCAAGGGTGTTAAAATTGGTCGGATTCACATCATCAATGTTGGGATATTTCACATAGAACTGGTCCCATGTCTTTGAACTGGAATCGAAATCAAGCAGTTGGGCGAATAAGGTGACATAACTCATCGACATCGGTTTCCAGAGTCCACCGTGAAACTCGCTATTGGCATAATCGTACTGCTTGAGCTTGAGTTGCTGGCGGTCCATGTGTTCGTTCAAGCTATAGATGCCCATATACTGATCGTTGAGGAAAACCTCGACAAAGTCACCTCGCACATAGGAATGAGGCACCTTGGGCTCATAAGCCGCATAATAAGGCTGCGTTGCAAAGTCGGCCCAGACATCCTTGGCCACGCGGTTGCGCACACGCGAGAAATCCACCTGACCAGCATCCAGCCTCCAATGGAAATCACTGCGGAGTCCCCCAAAACTCATATTCTTCTTGCTGCCGTCCTCGTTGTAGAATTTCAGGTGGAAATTGTGTTTTTTCCTATCGGCACCTGCAGTTGAGCTGCCAGCCCAACGCACACGAGAGATGATACTTTCCAGAACAGCAGAATCGGGATGACTGTAAATGACGGTGCCATTATAATAAGGCCTTTTGGTATAATTGCCGTAGATTTGAATCACAGGCCAATAGGTGAACTGGACATTTGCAGTGATGGTGTCTGCTCCAGATAATGCCCACAAATGATAGGTAGCGCCTGGTCGTACGTTGATGAATGTATAATCCCGGTCTACAGCATTGCCGTCGATATAACACCGGGTAACGCCGTCATCGAGGCTTATTGTCATACAATAATCGGTGCCAAAAGCAGCCTCAGGGACCGTGAGAAGCCAAGTGTCAGTCAGGTCGTCAATAGCGGCTTTCTTGCCATTGAACATAACCTGCGCACTCATCGTCAGGGGGACAAGACACACAAATAACAATGATATCTGAAAAAATCTCTGCAATTTATCCATAACACTTCATTTACAATAGAACAGTGCTTCACATCATCAAGAAGACACAAGTTTCAATCTACAAAAATACACAGAATAAACAAACACCGCAATTTTTAGTTTGATTAGTGGGGAAAAAATACTATCTTTGCGGCAAGAGGAACAAAAAAGGATATCAAAATGAAAAGTAACGTAAGTACCGTAAGGCTTTATTCATTAGGTTGGTGCGAGATGCGCACCTACATGTTTGCATTGCTGTTTATTGCCGGCAACATCGTGCTGCCGCAATTGTGCCACTTGATTCCACAGGGCGGGCTGATGCTGTTGCCCATCTACTTTTTCACACTGATAGCCGCCTATAAATTCGGATTCCGTGTGGGATTGTTGACCGCAGTATTGTCACCGCTCATCAATTCAGCCCTGTTTGGCATGCCTCCTGCCGCAGCGTTGCCCATCATCATGATTAAAGGCATTCTGCTGGCAGGTACCGCCGCATGGTTGGCCAGCAAGAGCAAGGGAGCATCACTGTTGGCACTCATTGCCGTTGTGCTGGTGTATCAGTTTGTGGGCGGCCTGATTGAATGGGCCATGACCGACAGCATTGCCAGTGCCCTGCAGGACTTGAAACTGGGTTACCCAGGCATGCTGCTCCAAGCCGTGGGCGGCTGGCTTGTACTCAACTCATTGCTGAAGAAATAACATCATACTACCTTGCGATGCGGGCCGTCGTTAGCTTGAGCTTGGTCATCATGATGGCTCGGTTGTGTGGAGCCGCTGCCGAGCCGGTGGATTATGTCAACACACTTGTGGGTTCACAGTCGAGTTTTCAGTTATCGACCGGTAACACCTACCCCGCCATTGCCATGCCTTGGGGCATGAACTTCTGGGTGCCGCAAACAGGTAAAAACGGTGACGGGTGGCAGTACACCTACAACGCCAACAAGATACGCGGTTTCAAGCAGACGCACCAGCCCAGCCCGTGGATCAACGACTACGGCCAGTTCTCGCTGATGCCCAGCGTGGGGGAGCCGACCTTTGACGAGAACGAGCGCGCCAGCTGGTTCTCGCACAAGGCCGAAGTGGCCACACCCTATTACTACCAAGTCTATCTCGCCGACTATGATGTGATTGCCGAAGTAACCCCCACTGAACGTGCCGCGATCCTGCGATTCACGTTTCCAGAAACGGAACAAGCTAACATTGTAGTGGATGCCTTTGACAACGGCAGCGAGGTTTCCATCCAGGCAGAGCGGCAACGTGTCGTGGGCTACACGACCCGCAACAGCGGAGGTGTGCCCGATAATTTCAAAAACTATTTCATTATCGAGTTTGACAAACCTTTCACCGCATTCTATGCTGTAGAGGACAGTATCCTGCATGAGGGTGCCACAAGTGTCACCTGCGACCATGCAGGAGCCATCATCACTTTCAGCACCAAACGCGGAGAGATGGTCAACGCACGTGTCACTTCATCCTTCATCAGCCTTGAGCAGGCCGAGCGCAATCTCAAGGAATTGGGCGATGGCAATCTTGAGGACGTTAAAGAGAAAGGCCGTCAGCGGTGGAATGAAATATTGGGGCGCGTTGAGGTCAAGGACGACAACGTGGATCACCTGCGCACGTACTACTCATGCCTGTACCGCTCGGTGCTGTTTCCCCGCAGCTTCTATGAACTCGACGAGGACGGCAACCCCATCCACTACAGCCCCTATAACGGAGAGGTGAGACCTGGACGGATGTTCTCCGACACAGGGTTCTGGGACACCTTCCGTGCCTTGTTCCCGCTCGTTGATCTGGTGTACCCCACAATGGGCGCATGGATGCAGGAGGGCTTGGTGAACACCTGGCTCGAGAGCGGCTTCCTGCCCGAGTGGGCCAGTCCAGGCCACCGTGACTGCATGGTGGGCAACAACAGCGCCTCGGTCGTGGCCGATGCCTACCTCAAGGGTCTGCGCGGTTATGACATCGACCGCTTGTGGCAAGCAGTCGTGCACGGCACCACGGCCGTGCATCCACAGGTTAAGTCCACAGGCCGCATTGGACACCAATACTACAATGAGTTGGGCTACATCCCCTATGACGTGGGGATCAACGAGAACGTCGCAAGGACGTTGGAGTATGCCTACGACGACTGGTGCATCTACCGCCTGGGCAAGGCATTAGGCAAGCCGGAGAGTGAAATCGGCATATATGCCCAGCGGGCGATGAACTACCGCAATGTGTATGACCCCGAGACGCGCCTGATGCGCGGCCGCATGAGCAACGGAACCTTCCAGACACCATTCAGCCCGCTCAAGTGGGGCGATGCCTTCACCGAGGGCAACAGCTGGCACTACACTTGGAGTGTGTTCCACGACCCGCAGGGCCTCATCGACCTGATGGGCGGCAATGAGGCGTTCTGCCACATGCTTGACTCGGTGTTTGACGTTCCGCCCGTGTTTGACGACAGCTATTATGGGTTCACGATTCACGAGATCCGCGAGATGCAGATCATGAACATGGGCAACTACGCCCACGGCAACCAGCCCATCCAGCACATGATTTACCTCTACAACTACGCCGGACAGCCATGGAAGGCACAATACTGGCTGCGACAGGTGATGGACCGCCTCTACAGTGCCACCCCCGACGGCTATTGCGGCGACGAGGACAACGGGCAGACCTCGGCATGGTATGTGTTCACTGCTTTAGGTTTCTACCCCGTGTGCCCTGGCAGCAACCAGTATGTGATAGGGACGCCCTACCTCGACAAAGCGACCCTCCACCTCGAGAACGGCAAGAGCGTAAAGCTTACCCGCCAAGGCAAGGGCTGCTACATCCAGTCGATGACCATCGATGGCAAGCCATGCAGCCACAACTACATCGACCATGAGCGACTGATGCAGGGCAGCGACATCCGCTTTGTCATGGGCGAGAAGCCCAACACCCAACGAGGGACAGCCAATGCCGACCTGCCCTACTCTTTCTCCAACCAGCGACGTTGAATGGCTATCACAGTCAAGGGATCAAACAAACACCCACGACCAGAGCAATCAATGGCAGTAAGGGCAAAGCGGCAATCCAGATGTTTCTGCGCTTCTTGTACAACGCGATTGGCAACAGGCTCAGGACAAGCGCTATAGGCACATACAGCGCCACCGTCACAAACGACCACACTGTGCTGTAATGACCAGCGGCCAGCTGGATGCTCAAGACCGGCAAGAAAAGCAACGACAACATGGCGATCCTGCACAAGCCCATCACAGTGGCACTCACCAACGTCTTGTTCCGTTTCATGTAGGCCCGCGCCAACAAGAACCCCGCAGGGATCAAAAGCATCCACAACAATCCGTGAGCGATATATTTTCCATTTTCAGAGGCTATTGAGCCATAGATGAACAGAGCCAGAGCCCCGATTCCCACCAGCAGCGAGAGCAACAACCTCCAGATCGTGGTTTTCCACTTCAAGCCATAGAACTGACGGAAGCACAAAAGCTCCAGGAAAATAACCACCGCTTTATAAATGGTTGACACGATTCCCGACACAGCGGTCAAAACCGGAGCCACGGGCGATAGCGGTGCCGATGCTGTGGCATTAGCTCCAACCATTAGTGAATGCGCCTCAAGAAAGCGGACCAGCGACGTGCCCATCATCTCAGGGATATTGCAAAGCAGCACCAATGACAACACAAAGACCAGGAAGATATAGGTCTCGACAAGGTTGTAACGGCTAACCGATTTAAAGGCCGCATATACACACAGGACCTCAATCACAGCAATGAAGAGCCACTCGTAGAGCAGATTGCGGGACAGCAGTCCAAAGAACCACAACAGGGCACTGCCCAGCACAAGAAGGGGACCCTGCAGATTGAGTTTTTCAATGGGCACAACTGAAACTCCCGAGAAAAAAGACTCGGCCTCAACACCCGTCACCCAACTGATAAAAATCATGAAGACCACCGACAAAGCCAGCAACTTGAAGGGCGGGAAATAGAACTGACGGTGACCGTTCAGGTAGTCACGCACCATGTAACCAGGCCTCCAGAACAGTTCACGCAGCGTGCGGAACATGGGGCGGTTGCCCAGCCCCCAGATGTCAAGAAAGTTCAAGATGGCCTGTTTCCAGGTGTATCGCGACCAGGTGCCCACCTGACCGCACTGCGGGCACACGCGGCCCGCGTAGGCGTTGCTACAGTTGCTGCACCTGCGGCGGGTCTCGTCTACAGTTGACGGAATGATTTCCCGCTTCTGCTGTAGCCGGTCGGTGTGCATGTCCAGGGCCCGCAGTTTACGGTACCAGGAATTCTTCTTAGGAAGTTTCCTGCCGCGCGCACAGTCTTCTTGCTCACCTTATTCTTCCTTCTCGCCAGTTTCATGCCGCAACTATAGAACACTTCATTTTTTATTCAGACAACGCAGACGTTTAATTTCATTTGAAATCTCATCAATCACCTCCTCATTAGCAATTTTTCCATCAAAACTAAAGACAATAAATACTTTACCACCATATTGATCTGTAAAATTCTCAAAACTGGCTTTCATCCTCTCAGATAGCGAATAGCCACCAAAGTTAGCATTAGCTGTCACTGGTTTTATTTGAATTCCTATTTGGAACTTCCCTACCTCAGCAATATAGTCAATATCGCCAGCATGATCCAATTCAGGATCACTCTCTTGAAATGTCACATCTTTAAAGATTTTTGCCAACCCGTCGTTCACAACCGACTTCTCCCGTTGATAGCCGTCATATGTTCTATTAATGGTCAGATTATAGACATAATCCAAACAATCTTGACGAGTGATATTATTAATCGCTTCTTGAACTTGAGGGATAACGAGTTCCGTCATCTTGGCATAGAGCCTCTCGCCCAATTCAAATAAAGATTCTTTTGAAATCTTCACCGGGTTTCTCCCTTCAGTTTCAGCATTCTGAAAGTACCAATTCTCCCATTCCTCTATAGACGAAGGTTGACACTGACGAATCAATTTCATCACCGCCCCAACCTTGTTGGGACGAGTTAACTGATATAACTGGCATGCATGATTCAAGAGAAATTCTTTTTTGCCGCCAAATGTCTTTGAGTAAATTTTCATAAGTTGATAATTAAAAGTAATTCGCAAACCAATATAGCGACGAAATGAAAGCACTCACTTCTGAATCACTAATAACTGATGAACTTGTTTCGATATTTATAGGGCAGACTTGTATCAGCTTTGGCTAGTTTCTTCTTAAGCAGATGCGCATTAACGAATGTCCTATTCTCTAAATACAAGTAACAAAGAAGCTGATTTTGCGCGTCATATTTTATATCATCAAAGCGCAAGTACACCTTCTGACCCTTGGTTTTATTGCGCAGGTAATTGGTGGCTTGTGTTGCTGTTGAGGGATCGGGCTCCACTCCCAAAAGTTTAATGACCAAACCACTGTTCAAAGCGACAAGATTCGGAGCAAGCACTTCTTTCACCGAATAGAACTGCTCTCGGTCTTCACTATTTTTATCAATCTTCGAGCCAAATTGCAATTTCTTGATATCAACTTTGTTGTTCATTTGCAATGGGTCGTGAAATAAATAGGGCAGTTTATCCATACTTCCGTCAAACCGATAGGATTCGTCATCAACACGAACGCTATAAATGTTTTGATCCCATAAGGAAGAATCAAACACCTTTTGTTCATAATAATTCCTAAATTCCTTGTTGATTTCATAACCGATGGAATTGCGATTTAAATTGCGAGCGGCTAATGCCGTTGTTCCACTGCCCATAAACGGATCAAACACTGTTTCGCCAACAAATGAAAACATCTTGATCAGTCTTGCAGGCAATTCCTCAGGAAAAACAGCAATATGTCCGTCTTGTTTTGCTCCAGCAAATGTCCAATGTGAAGCAAATAGCTTATTCCATTCTTCCTTATTGATCTCAGACATCATCTTTTGCTCTTTTGTGGGTGATGGAGCTTTTCCTAGTTTCTTGAAGATGAGAATGAACTCATAGTCTATTTTCAGTATCCCATTACGGGGATAAGGAAAACTGCCCATCACTACACCACCGCCAGTAGTATGCATGTTGGTCTGTTTTTGCCATATAATTGCCCCCATGTAGTCCAGCCCTATCGTTTCACAAAAGCGGATTATTTCAGTTCTAATTGGAATCACTTTGTATCTTCCATAATAAACCGAACGGGCAAATTGATCCCCAATGTTTATACACAGCCTGCACCCATCCTTCAAGATGCGGTTACATTCCATCCACACCAAGTTTAAATTATTGATATAGGTTTCGTAACTGTCATTAAACCCGATTTGAGTATCAATACCATAATCCTTCAATTGCCAATAAGGAGGAGAAGTAACAATCAGATGCACTGACTTATCTGGCATTAACCGCATGCTACGGCTATCACCATTTATCAAGGTATGCTTTGTTTGTTCTATGGTGTCTGTTTTTAGCATATCAACAATAATTTTTGGTCACAAAAATAATAAAAACATCTGTTATTCTCGCCCTTTGCTCCAAGAAAAGTCAAGAATCGGGCCCACATCTGCTATTAATCAATAATTGATAAGATATGTCCAAGCATTTCTGAGACCATATCAGATAGCGCATTGCCAAACACCACTTTACTGGCTGGGGTTGTGGTAGGCGACGAGGCCGGGCATGGAGCTGAGCAGGATCTTGCGGACGGTGGCACCGAAGTCATTAGCCACCTCGAGCAGGATCTCGCTATAGGTCGTGGCGATGGGGCCCACAAAGTTGACGGGATAGCTCTTGTAGTCATACTGCGCCACGTTACGCTCAAAGAAACGCCTGAACTCACGCGCGATCAGTTCGTGGACATAGGAATTGTCGAGATGCTCACTCAAGAAGAAGGAGTAGGCCCGCAGGTTGCGTGTGGCAGCCGGGTTGTTTAGCACGGCATCCAGCACCTCGCTGGGGGTCACTTTGTATTTCTCGAAAAAAGCTTCGGTGAGCTCCTGTGGAGCAAGTCCCTTGAGGGCATCACCAAGGAACACCCGGCCCAAAGCGGCACCACTGCCCTCGTCACCGAGGATAAAGCCCAAGGCGGGCACATTCTTGACGATCTCATTGCCGTCATAGAAGCACGAGTTACTGCCCGTGCCCAGGATGCAGGCCAGGCCGGGCTCACGCACCAGCAGGCCGCGTGCCGCGCCCAGCAGGTCACTCATCACCGTCACAGGGGTCTTGAACTGAGCCACGAGAGATGATTCGATAATCTTGTTCTTCTCCGGACCCGAACAGCCTGCTCCATAAAAGAAGACATGGTTCCAACGGCGCTTAAAGAACTCTGGAGGAAGTTCCAAACGGATACAATGACTAATCTCACGGCGGGTCATGAAAAACGGATTCAAGCCCGAAGTGAATGCATGCTCTATCAAGTTGCCGTTCTCCACCAGCGACCACTCGGTACGGGTTGTGCTGCTCTCGGCAATAAGTGTTATATTTTGTCCTTTGGCAATTCCCATATAGGTTAATGTATGTATTTTTGTGTTAATATTGCGTTAAATCCAATATATCGGATTGTTTGCGGCTGCAAAGTTATGCAAAAAACATCATCTCTAACGATTTATACTTTATATATTTTATTAGCAAAAACATCAATTTAACACACAATCACATTTGTTAACAATCAAAACCAACGCA
>FLNX01001120.1_pt1 | contig 64560 bp, 55 predicted proteins | sample 1140341 | NCBI WGS metagenome assembly FLNX01 (sample SAMEA3878208, study PRJEB12797) | bioreactor metagenome | biome: Moose rumen | place: Sweden | collected 2011-10
ATCTGGCACAGTTCCCGCATCGGCCAGGCGTGATCCCGGCAGGGCAGGGTGTCCTTTGCCGTGCTCTGCCAGGACAATGCGTCCTTTGCCGGCATAAGGCCGGTGCGTAACATTTTTTGGATCCCGGGGCAAAATGCTATAATAACCCCGGTTTTTTTTGTGACGGTGTTAGCAATGTTTTTTGACAAAGTTCAGGCTGCCCCCGCTGATCCCATTCTGGGTCTGACGGAGGAGTTCCGCAATGATCCCAATCCCAACAAGATCAACCTGGGTGTGGGTGTGTACAAGAATGATCAGGGCGAGACCCCGGTGCTCTCCTGTGTCAAGAAGGCTGAGAAGATCATTCTCGACTCCGAGAAGACCAAGAGCTATCTGAGCATTCCCGGCACTGCCGAGTACGGCAATCTGGTGCGGGAACTGGTTTTCGGGAAGGACTCTGAGATCTGCTCTGAGGGCCGTGCCTGCACTGCCCAGGCTCCCGGCGGCACCGGCGCTCTCCGTGTCGGCGGCGACTTCCTTGCTCAGCAGAAGATTGCCAGCAAGATCTGGATCTCCAATCCCACCTGGGTCAACCATTTCAAGGTCTTCGGCGCTGCCGGCTTTGAGACTGCCCAGTACAGCTACTACAACCCCGCCACCCATGGCATTGATTTTGAGGGCATGAAGGAGTCCCTGCGCCAGGCCAAGCCCGGTGATGTGGTGCTGCTGCACGGCTGCTGCCACAACCCCACCGGCATTGATCCCACCGCTGAGCAGTGGGAAGAGCTGGCACGCTTCACCGCCTCCGCCGGTCTGCTGCCTTTCTTTGACTTTGCCTACCAGGGTCTGGGCAACGGACTGAATGAGGATGCCCAGGGCGTGAGGATCTTCGCCCGTCATCACCGTGAGTTCCTGGTGTCCAGTTCCTTCTCCAAGAACTTCGGTCTCTACAATGAGCGTGTGGGTGCCATTACTGTGGTCAGCGCCGACAAGGAAGAGTCCGACCGGGTGTTCAGCCAGCTGAAGATCGCTGTCCGCTCCAACTACTCCAATCCTCCTGCCCATGGTGCCAAGATTGTGCAGACGGTGCTTGCTGATCCTGCCCTCAGGGCTGAGTGGGAAGATGAGGTTGCCGCAATGCGTCAGCGGATCAAGACCATGCGCAGCCTGATGGTGCAGAAGCTCCAGGCTCTGGGTGTCAACCAGGACTTCTCCTTCATCAACTCCCAGAACGGCATGTTCTCCTTCTCCGGTCTCAACAAGGAGCAGGTGGCACGTCTTAAGAGCGAGTTTGGCGTCTATATTGTGGGCTCCGGCCGCATCAACGTGGCCGGCATCACCACCGGCAACATCGATGCCCTGTGCAGCGCCATTGCCAAGGTGCTCTGAGGGCGCAGTGATCAGCCGTGGCTGACAGTTCTCTGCGCGGCTGATATCTCTGCTGTCAGTCCATCAACGCACTGCTAACGCATCTCCCGGGATAAAAATCCTCTGGAGGTGCGTTTTCTTTTGTCCGGTTTGTATTGGATGGTGCGCCTCCTGGATCCTGCGACACTGGTGTTCCAGCCGATCAGGCCGGGCATGACTGGTCAGGGATGGAGCAACAGTGGTCGGCGGTAAAACTTCTGGCAGCGATGGGGCTGGAAGCATTTTCCGGTCCTGGATCTGTATCTGTGTATGTTGTATCTGAGCCAGGAGGCAGACTGTTGTTTCGTGGCCGCTGGGTGCGGGATCTGGGATGGCGTTGGCGTTTTGCGGTGCGGTATGGACGTGAGCGGCTTTCCTGAGATCCCGGTGACCGTCTGTGATCTTTGCGGGGGACTAAAGTTCAGGATCAGGATCAGGATCAGGATCATGCTCAAGCCCGGGCCTCTGCGGCTTATTTTTGCCGCAGTGCTTGCAGATCTGTGATAAATCTGGTGACTCCTGGACAGATCCCGTGTATATCTGGAATGACATATACATAGGGGCAGACAGATGAGCCGGGCATTTTGGCACCTGGTGCGGACATGCAGACAGTCATCTGGACGGATCCCGCAGAAATTACTGGTAATGTTCCCGGGAGGTGATACACATGAAACTTGCCACAGCTCTGTCAGAAAGGGCAGATCTGCAGAAAAAAATTTCTGAGCTCAGCGTCCGGCTGAAGAACAACGCCAAGGTTCAGGACGGTGAGCAGCCTTCGGAAAAGCCCGAGGAACTCATGACTGAGTTGGATGGTGCCCTGAACCGTCTGGAGGAACTGATCCGGAGGATCAACCGCACCAACAATGAGACCCGCAGGGGGGAGGAGACCATCACTGATCTGATAGCCCGCCGGGACTGCCTGAAGCAGCGGATCAGGATCCTGCGGGATTTTCTGGACACGGCCAGTGAGAAGGTGTCCAGGTATTCCAAGAGCGAGATCCTGGTGCACAGCACCGTTGCTGTGGCCGATATTCAGAAGCAGGTGGATGCTTTTTCCAAGAAACTCCGGGAGACAGATGAACTGATCCAGGAACTGAACTGGCTGACAGAACTGCTGTGAGTTTGTTGGTAGTCTGACCGGGTGGGTATGATCTCTTTGCGGTTGAGAATGAATCCGCAGCTAACAGTCACAATCGGCTGGTGGGCGCGGCCATGGGTTAACCCCTTATAATGTACGCCCAGTAATGTCACATGTGTACTGGTTATTGTGTATTTTTATCACCTATTACCGACGGTCAGACGAGGGCGGGGCAGGGGACCTCACAGTATGAAGGTCGGGCGCAGGAGGGCATGATCTCCGGGATCTGCTTTTCCGGCGCCTTGTTTTTTGTCTGAGCAGGGATGCAACCGGATCTCCTTGGTCGGCGTCTCCAAGAAGCCGGAGAAATGTGTGCCAGGCATCCAACCCGGAACTGAATCTTGGCTGTCAGGGTGCGTGACCGTAAGATCCGGCACTGTGCATGCGGTTTTCCGGTCTCAACGGTGATTGCGACATGTTCATCTAATTTCTGACCTTCAGTTAGTTTTGCGTTCTCCATCCTGTTTTTCCATGGATCATTTATGAGTGGCATTTTTTTAAATCCCAAGGGAAACAATGCTTTCACAGAGCTGGTGAACAACCGGATCACTAAGACATATGTAGATAAAACCGCTTTCATTGGTGAAACCATCAACCGGCTGGATTCAGACGGCAAACTGATTGCTTTTACCAGACCCCGCAGGTTTGGCAAAACCGTAATGGCCAGGATGCTGGCTTCTTATTATTCTAAGGGAGACGACTGCAAAGCTGTTTTTGCCAAGCAGAAGATAGCGAAGTTTAAAGGCGAGAAACTAATTGAAAATAAGAAACGCAAAGTAAATTACAAAATGTATCTTAACCGGTATGATCTTATCTATGTTGATATGAATACGGTGGATACCAAATATCTCGCTTACTTGAAGGGACCAAAGGCTGACAATGTAACGGATATTGCTGATTTTCTGGAATATCTGATCATCAGTGAATTTAAAGAGCACAGCGAATTTGCGCCCATACTGGAAAAGGAGAACACCGCCAACTTGGGCCTGGCAGATGTACTGACGGCCATCCATAAATCCCTGGGCTTAACTTTTGTCCTGATCATGGATGAATGGGATCTGATCTACCGGGAATACCGCAATGATGAAAAGCTTCAGAAGAAGTTCATAGATCTGCTGAAAGGTCTGTTTAAATCCTCCGATTGTCTGGAATGTTTTTCCCTTGCTTATCTTACCGGGATCCTTCCGATAAAAAAGTATAATTCCCAGTCGGCGCTTAACAACTTTGATGAGATCAATATGCTGACTCCCGGGACTTTTGCTCCCTATTTTGGCTTTACCAGGGAAGAAGTGGACTATATATGTGAACAGAGCAACTCCCCGGTTTCCAGATCTGATTTAAGGGACTGGTATGACGGCTACAGGCTGAAAATGCCGGTTCAGGACAGCGTAACCAAGGAATGGCGCCTGACGGAGGTTGATATTTACAATCCCAACTCAGTCAGCAAGGCTGTCAACAGAAATGAGTGTGCCAATTACTGGAGCGGCACTTCCTCCAATGAAGAGGTTATCCGTCTGATTAATCTTAATTATGAAGGGATAAAGACTGATATCCTCAGTCTGATTGAAGGTGCTCAGGTATCCTTCAACAGTTCAAAGTTCCAGAATGACATGGTGTCTATCAACAGCAGGGATGATGTGCTCTCACTTCTCGTCTGCCTTGGGTATCTTGGCTGCCGGGACGGCAGTGTTGCCTATGTGCCCAACCGGGAGATCAGGGATGCGCTGATAGGCATTGTTTCCGGTGAAGACTGGTTTCCCCGGATGGAAACGATTGAACGTTCAGAGTCTCTGCTGAAAGCCATTACTGTGGATCTGGACGGGAGCAAGGCGGCTGAACTGATCCAGGATATCCATAATTCCCCTGCAGTTTCCCTGCTGGATTACAACAGTGAGGAGTCCCTTACTTATTGTGTGATGACCGGTCTGCTATGGTCCACCGCCGGCAAGTATGACAGCCACAGGGAGGGACAGGCCGGTAAAGGTCGGACTGATCTGGTCTACGAGCCTAGGATCAGATCCAGTCCTTTAATCCTGATCGAATTTAAATACAATGGATCAGCTGAGAGTGCAGTCAGTCAGATAAAAAAACAGGAATATTTTAAGCGTTATGCTGAAAAGTACACCAATATTATTCTTGTCGGTATTAACTACAGCAAATTAACCAAAGAACATCAATGTGCTATCGAAAAACTTGAAAAGTGACTGTGCAACAAGCCAATGGTATTGTAGTTTTTTAATAACTTTTGTCTAAAATTTTGTGATAGTTTATTTATAATGTTTTTAGCAGTAACATTTGTCCAAAATTAAGTTTCATCGATTTTTGGGTAATTGGTCATAAGTTTGTTTCTGCACACAACTAAAGAGAGCAGAGAACCTAAAGTGACAATTGCAATGCGAATTTTGTCCAGTATTTAGACATGAGCCGTTATTTGGTTACGTCAATGGGCTTGGGTTCCTGGATCCTTGTCTGCGGCCGCAGGCATAATCTTTTCCAGATGCTGGCAGAAGTCTCTGTGTTGCGGTCATCGGTCATGGTCCTGGCTGTCCGGAGGATGACCGGACCTTTGTGATCATCATGATGTGTGTGAAGCTGCGTCATTGTCATCTGCCATGATCTCGCATTTTTTGTTCCAGAAGGCGATGCCGTACTTCCTGATGGTGTAGCCCTCCTCTCTTACGCTGAAGTCATACTGCATGCTGCTTATCTGTGCAATGGCCTCCCGGCAGTCCTTTTGCATGGTAGATATCTTGCCGTCTGTGCTCTTCTTTAACTCCAAGATCACTGCCGCCATGTCCGAGTCCCGCTTGAGAATGATGTCTGAGTAGCCGCAGCCGCTTTCGGCGTTGGATGTAAGCTGCAACCCCGTTATGGTCACTGTTCCCAAGACACCTGACAGGAAACCGTGGTAGTAGCTTTCATAATGGGCAGTGTCCCTTATCCCCACAAAGGTCATCAGCATTTTGCTGATGACCTTCCTGCTCTGGTTTACATCTCCCCGGAACAGTGCGTCTGTTAAGGCCTGGGCCTGCTCCACCCAGACCGGGTTGTCATCGCTGTAAATCTCTTCTGCCTTCAGGGCAAAGCACTCCCTTATCTCCTCATTGGGGATCCGCACAGTTATTTTTTTTCTATCCTTGGGACTTGGATCCTTGTCAATGGTGAGATAGCCGGTGTGGAACATCAGCAGGGCAAAGGTGTCGAAGTTACTGCTATTGCGGCTGATGTCCGGATAGGTTGTGTATTCGTTGGCGCGGATTTCCTCGGTTCCACCGTCCAGAAGGTTCTGCAGCTTTTCATGAACATCAGGACCAGGACTTCTCAGGCAAAGATCGATGATGTCGTTTCCGCTGGTGTTGGCCCAGTAGCACTGCGGCTCAAAGGTGTGTGGATTGTTTGTTACTGCCAGGGCATCTTCCATGAAATGCAGCACACTCCAGGGACACATCATCTGGCGGCCGCTGATATTGTAGCCGTCATACCACCGGGCCACATCCTCATAGCGGTCTGCCATTCCGTATTTTGCCAGAAGCGTCCTGACCTCTTCCGTGGTAAAGCCGATGAGATCCGAATAATTCGCTTTCCTGAGGCTGTAGCAGACAAAATTATTGGCGTCAGTGAAGATGCTCTGGTAACTGATCCTGAGACATCCGGTGACAAAGGCTTTGTAGAGGTTGGTGTTGTCCTTCAGGGCTGAGGCATGGATTCCCCGGATTAGGCTCAGCATCTCGTCGTAGTAGCCGTGTAATTTGGCTTTCTGCAGGGGAACGTCGTACTCATCTATGAGGAGAAACACCTGCTTGTGGTATACGTCATGCAGCAGTGATGTGATTTTTTTGAGAAACTGTGATATATAAGATTCAGCATCGATTGTCAGGGAGTCATTCTGGTCAAACAGTGATTCTTTGCGATTCTGCAGGTCTAGTATTACTTTAATAAAGGAATTAGAGTAGGGGCTGATATCTTCCCGGTTCAGAAGAAATTTGAATTTCTCGGCCTGTTCGACGAGAATATCGAAAAGCTTCGCAACTGCTTTTTTAAAACTGCTTCCCTCAACTCCCTTGAAGGATATGCTGACTACTGGGTACCGACCCATGTATTCATCGCAGAACGGCTTGTCATCTTTGAACACACCCAGATTCTGGAACAACTCCTCCGGTATGCTCCGGTCCTCCGGGTTTGCATAGTTCATTTCCAGAAAGTTCTGGATCATGCTCAGGGTGAGGCTTTTGCCAAACCGGCGAGGCCGGGTCAGAAGGGTCACAATGGGGCCAGTGGTCACCAGATCTTTGAGGAAACCGGTCTTGTCCACATAAACTGATTTCCTTCTGATTGTGCTGGCAAAATCCACAGCACCAAGGGAAAAATTGGGCTTTCTATCGGTCATACTGGTTTTACGCTCCTCTGTTGATCCTCGGCTTTTCTGGAGAAAGCTGGAGTTTCTGAGTTTGAAGGGATCCTAAAGTCAGTTTGGGATACTGCCTCTGGATCAGTCGTGATCCATGATGCAGTAATCATTTTTCCTTAGCAGAATTTCTACAGCTTTGTCTGCCAGTTCTCTGGTCAGTCCATCTTTGGTTTTTGAGCACCACCAATCTATCTTTTTCCTTTCTTCATATTCTTCTTCTGTGAGTTTTGTCATGGTGGTTACCACATTATGTCGCAGAAATCCCCAGTCCCAGATGTCGTCATCAAGGATCACAAAGGATTCAATTTCAGGATAAAGTGAAAGCCAGGATCTGATTTCTAATGGTCTGGTGAGTCTGCCACGCATACCGCCGTTCGGGGTCATGCCGTAGACATAAATGTCATAGCTTTGTAAAAGATCCATGAACTGCTGAAATTCAACATGGCTATCCTTGTAACCATGGATATAGTTGATGAAAGCCCCCCGCCATGAACTGCTTAGTATAACTTTGGCATTGGTTTTGCTGATTATGTAGGCTAGTTCTTTTACCATGCTCTCATTGAAGAATTCATGGTTCCCGTTTTCATCATCACCGTCACGGTTCAGCACTCCGTCAATATCAAGAAAAATGATCCGGTCAGCGTAAAATTTGGGATTGGTGTTTTCGTAATTGTCTGCATAACCGTATTCTCCGTCATCATCAAAAAGTTTGTAATGAGCGCGCTGATAATTCATACCTACAAGAATACCTTCATCCACAGGTTGCATTGCGTGCTTGTCGAATACGCTGGTGTAGTCGGTGCCGCTTATCAGAAGATAATTGGGAGTATTAGGGTAATATCCGGGTTCATTCGTATAGTATTTTGGTCCAAGAATTGTCTCCATATCACTGATCAGTTTTTCCTGAGAAATGTATGTCAGGATATCTTCAATTTTCCTGAGTTTTTCCTCAATTCTCGTGTCTGGAAGATTAGTAGTCTTGATATAGCAATTCTTGAGGCATTTTAAAATGCTCTCCTTTTCCTCCTCAGTGAATTCGGTGTCTGTAATCAGATATACTGAAAGTTTATCCCTGCTGTTGGGATAAAGATAGAGCATGTAGCGCAGGAAATCATAATTGTCGATATATGTCTTAAGGAAGTGATGCACCACTGGCGGGTAGTATTCAATCCATCTTTTGCGATAGTAAGCATCCTTCGAGTCATCTTTATTTTCTTTGATGTATTCTGTGTATTCTGCAAGATGCTCTTCTAGGGTTGCGCGGAAGTTCACTGTCATCAGAGAACTGAAGTCGTAGAACAGAACAAATTTTTCTTCTTCGCGCTTGTTGTAAGACCACCGCTCTAATGTTGGAGTGTAGAGTTTCTCGTTATTTTTAATCCAGTCAGGGATCATAATAAATGTTCCAGCAATTCCATTACACAGCCGGCAGAAAAAGTGTGAATGCCCGTCGGCTTACCTTGCTTGGTATTATATACACCTGGCTGGATTAATAAATACTTCAGATTGTGTTTAGTTAAATTTTGTGATCAATCTTGCTAAATATTTTGTAATATATGTAAATGTTATCTTTAAGATAATAGTTACGTTTACTGGATAATGGTGATTGTTAATCTGCTATGGATAAATTGCTATATGAATTTGTTATTCTATAAACAGCTCTCAATAGGCTTCCCTGGCATCGGCCCGATCCGCCAGGCGTGGCACTCTGTAAGTTTGCTCAGCTGACCGCCGGATCTGCCATATTGCAACCTGTCTTTGCGGCATCATAGCCTTGACATGACGCTGGGTGTTGCAGCATGGTTTAGCGAAAACGCTGCTACTTCTGCCTCTTGGATCCTCGTATTTCCGGGGCTGGCTGTGCCTGCGGCATCTCAGCAGCTGGCTGTCGGGGCTTTTCTGGAGGATTTTGCCGTCATATGCCGGTGATTGTTTGTCCACCTGTTTTTGGCAGCGCCCGGCGCCCTTTCCCCAGGGTGGCATCACTTAAGTATTTTCTCCGTTCCTGTGAGGCGGATGATCTCCCTGCCGGCAAATTCCCTCCGGGCTGCTGCCTCTGTGGACGGGGAGGCATTGACTATGATGATCCGGCGGCTGTGGCGCCAGACCTTCAGATCCTGGCGGGAGTTCCCGGCATAGTCAAATCCCTCCTCACCGAAGCGGCGCACCAGTTCCCGGCATTTGACCTCTCCGATGAAGTTCTTTCGGATCTTGGTTCCCATGATCCCGTCAAACAGTCCCAGGTGACGGCTGATCTTCATGGCCACCGGAGTGCATGAGCCGGTGCACAGATAGATCTTCCGTCCCCGGGCTTTTTCCTGTCTGAGGAACTCCAGGGTTTCCGGAATATAGGGCAGGGCAGAGGGATCAAAGGTGTAACGCCGGCTGAGCATGTATTTCACGAAAGCCCGCCCCCGGAGGTGCCAGATCCCCGCCATGATGAGCCCCAGGGGATTCTTCCTGAGGTAGGCGGTGAGGGAGCGCAGGGACATGTCCCCGTACACCACGGTGCCGTCCAGATCGACGCACAGGGGAACGTCCCCGGCGGCTTGGGGTTCGTCCTGAGGGACTTGGGGAACATCCTGAGGGATTTCCATAGGCTTTTCTCCTGCTGCACAGTCTCCGGGTAAGGGTGCTGGGTTGCAGCCTCCGGTTTTCCGGTGCAGGTTTCCACCTGCAAAAAGGGCGCCTCTTGGGCGCCCGGGAAGTCTGTCACCAGAGCCGCCTGCGGGGGCGGCTCATGTTACTCACAGCAGAATGCGGGTCTTGATGGTCCCGTCAATCTCCTTGAGCCGTGCCAGGGCTTCCTCGCTCTTGTCGCTCTTCTCCACATCCAGCACCACATAGCCCACCTGGGGTGAGGTCTGCAGGTACTGGGCCACCACATTCACACCCAGATCGGCGAAGACCTGGTTGATCTTGTTCAGGATGGCTGCCCGGTTCTCATGCACATGCAGGAAGCGGTTCACGTTTCCCTGCACCGGCAGGGAGACTTCCGGGAAGTTCACTGCGGTGAGGGTGGAGCCGTTGTCAGAGTACTTGATCAGTTTGTCTGACACCTCAATGCCGATGTTGTTCTGGGCTTCCTTGGTGGATGCCCCGATATGGGGAGTGAGGATGACATTGTCAAACTTCTGCAGCGGGGACACGAAGGGATCGTGGTTGGTGGCGGGCTCCACAGGGAACACGTCACAGGCCGCGCCGGCAATGTGGCCGGACTCCAGGGCATCGGTGAGGGCCTGGATATCAACCACTGTGCCCCGGGAGGCGTTCAGGAAGATGGCGCCGTTCTTCATCTTGGCGAACTGCTCAGCACCGATCATGTTCTTGGTGTCCTCGGTCTCGGGGACATGCATGGTGACGATGTCGGCCCTGGTGAGAAGCTCGTCCAGGGAGCCTACCTGCCGGGCGTTGCCCAGGGAAAGCTTGTTCTCAATGTCATGGTAGATGACCCGGAGTCCCAGGGACTCGGCGATGATGCCCACCTGGGTGCCGATGTGGCCATAGCCCACAATGCCCAAAGTCTTGCCCCGGGCCTCGAAGCAGCCGCTGGCGTTCTTGTCCCAGCCGCCCTCGTGGGCCTTGGCGTTCTTTTCCGGAACCCGGCGCAGCAGCAGCAGGTATTCTCCGGTGACCAGTTCAGCCACGGATCGGGTGTTGGAGTAGGGGGCGTTGAACACGGGGATGCCGTGCTCAGTGGCCGATTTCAGATCCACCTGGTTGGTGCCGATGCAGAAGCAGCCCACGGCCACCAGCTTCTTGGCGGCGTCAAAGACCTCGGGAGTCATGAATGTCCGGGATCTGATCCCCAGGAAATGCACGTCCTTGATCTTCTCCAGCAGCTCCTCCTTCTCCAGGGAGCCCTTGAGATACTCCACGTTGGTGTATCCGGCCTTGTTGAACTCCTCCACGGAGCTCTGGGCTACCCCTTCCAGCAGAAGGATCCTGATCTTGTCTTTTTCCAGTGAATAGCGACCCATTTGTTTTCCTCCTTAGGCGCACTGTCCTGCTGTGCGCTAAACCTTGTTTCTCCTGCTCCTGGCAGCCTCAGCCAGCTGGGTGATGGCGCTTACTGTGTCATCCCAGCCGATGCAGGCGTCGGTGATGCTCTGACCGTACTTGAGCAGAGCCGGATCGGTGCAGTCCTGGCGGCCCTCGTTCAGATGGCTTTCGATCATGACGCCGAAGATGGCCTTGCTGCCGTCGGCCACCTGCTGGCAGACGCTGGCGCAGACGTCCAGCTGCTTCTTGTACTGCTTGCAGCTGTTGGCGTGGCTGAAGTCAATCATCACCTTCTGGGGCAGGCCGGCCTTGGCCAGGGCAGCGCAGGCGTCAGACACGGACTGGCTGTCGTAGTTGGGGACCTTGCCTCCCCGGAGGATCAGGTGGCAGAAATTGTTGCCGGTGGTGCGGAAGATGGCGCTGTGGCCGAACTTGGTCACGGACAGGAAGGAGTGCTCCGCCCGGGCGGCCTGGATGGCGTCCACGGCAATCTTCACAGAACCGTCGGTGTTGTTCTTGAAGCCCACGGGGCAGGAAAGACCTGAGGCCATTTCCCGGTGCAGCTGGGACTCAGTGGTGCGGGCGCCGATGGCTCCCCAGGTGATGAGCTCGTCAAAGTACTGAGGGGACAGGATGTCCAGGAACTCCACTGCGGCGGGCATGCCCATGTTGTTCACGTCCAGGAGCAGCTTCCGTCCGATGCGCAGGCCGTTGTTGATATCGAAGGACTTGTCCAGGTAGGGATCGTTGATGAGACCCTTCCAGCCGACGGTGGTGCGGGGCTTTTCAAAGTAAACCCGCATGATGATGTGCAGATCATCCTTGAACTTCTCCCGGAGCTCTGTCAGCTTGGTGGCGTACTCCAGTGCCGACTTGGGATCGTGGATGGAGCAGGGACCGGAAACCACCAGGAGCCGGTCATCCTCATCCTTGATCATGTTCTCAATGTCCCGGCGGGCGTCGATGACGGTGCTGCGGGCCTTGTCGGTGAGGGGGTATTTTTCCCTCAGGGCCACGGGGGGCAGCACCACCTGGATATCCCGGATCCTCAGATCATCAGTGTCATTGTTGTTGTGCATGTTCTTCTCAGTCTAGTCCTGTTCGCCTGTGCCGCATGGCGCACCTGCGCCGCCGGCTACTGTCTGCTGTTTTCCGGACCGTTCCCTCCGGCCGGAAACCCCGCGATCCCTGTCCCTGCTGGTTTGCCTGACGGACATTTCCTCCGCCAGGAAAACCCCGGCGGCCTGCGGTGTTTTCAACTTTTTTCAGCAATATGATGATATACAAATGGCCGTCTCTAGTCAAAAGAAATGGGCGCCGGATCCCATTCCGAAAGCCCAGTGCGTGCCATCCGTCCAGGGCTGCGTCCGGGCGGGGAGCCTTTCCCTTCCGCGGGGGCCGGACAGGAGGCTTTCCTTCCCGAGGCCTGGCCAGGGGCTTTCCTTCCCTTGGGGACCACGCAGGGACGGCTTTCCCTCCTGGATGCCGGGTGCTGGGGTGGCTTTCCCTCCTGGCTGACGGAAGCTTGCCCGGCACTGGGATCCCCTGCCGGGCATCACGGGGACCGGGGCCGGCAGGCGGGGTCAGACGTTATTTGGGGCGGGCAGTTATGGTAGAATAAAGGTGACGTGATCTGCGCCGGCCGGAGCGCCGGGAGGCACTCTCCGGCACCGTGCCGGATCGTTATTCCGGATGGGATCCGGGGAACGGCATGGCGCCATCCGGCAGGCATCATCATCCCGATCCGGGAGCTGGCGGTGACATGATCCCGGGGGCAGATCTGACAGGAGGAGCATATGGGTGCTGAAGAGCACAGCGGGCAGACGGCAGAGACCGGCGGGGGCAAAACCCCGGGGCTGATGACCCTGGATCAGGTGGCTGAGGCCTTCATTGCCGGCGACGGGCGGGCCGCCTTCATTCTCTCCTGCCTTGATTTCTTCCTGTATTCCCAGCTGATGTTCCAGAATGCCCCCCTGGAGGAGGCCCAGATCGTGTGGCAGCACAGCCGGGATCTGGCCCGGCTCAGCGGCAGAAAACTGGGCTGTGAGGAGGGGCAGCGGTTTCTCAGCCTCATGGACGACATGCTGGAGAAGAAGGATCAGGATGCCCTGACAGCCTGCACTTCCTATGCGGCCGGCCGGCTGAACCGGCATGTGGATATCACAGACGCCGCCCGGCTCAGGTTCAGTCCCGGGGTGGAGGAGAAGATGCGCCTCCATGAGGAGAAACTGGGGATCGACAACGGCCGCTACCGCCTGCTGCTGGCGACCCGTTTCCGCAAGGGTGGCGCCTCAGCCGGCAGATCCTTTTCCGGCGGCTCCGTCACCGGCTGTCTCATCAAGTTTGGCTGCCTGGTGGCCTTCATGCTGCTGTGCAGTTATGTGATCCTCCGGAGCCTCAGGTGAGGCGGCTTCTGGCATCCGCCGCATTCCTGCTTTTGGCAGGCCCGGCCGCCGCCGGGGAGCGGGAGTGCCTCCATGAGTACGAGAGCGGCAACTACACCGACGCCTTTGTGGCCTGCAGCCGGGTGGCGGAGACGGCCACATCCCCCGCCGTGGGGGAGGCCATGGGCTTCATGCACCTGTACGGCCGGGGTGCCGACCGGGACAGCCGCCAGGCGGTGCGCTACTTCCGCGCCGCCTCAGAGCAGGGCAGTGCCCTGGCGGCCTACACCCTGGGGCAGATTTACGGCGAGGGCGTGGGGGCGGTCCGGGATGAGCGCCTGGCAGCCTTCTACAACCGCCTGGCAGCGGAGCGGGGCCATGTTCCGGCGGTGCTCCAGGAGGTCTCCCGGGGCTACGGGCGGGATCCCGCCGACAGTTCTCCGGCAGCGGCGGCGGATTTTGACATGCTCAGCCGGATCCGTTCCTCCTCCCAGGAGGCCCGGTTTCTCCTGGCCGAGTGCTACCGCACCGGCTACGGCACCCCCAGGAACACTGCGGCCGCCCTGGATCTCTACCGGAAGGTGGCCGATCCCGCATCCGATCTGCGGATAGGCATGCTCCGGGAGGAGGCTGGTGACATCGCCGGGGCGGAGATCCGCTACCGCCGGGCGGCGGAGAACTGCCCCCGCTGCTCCGGGGAGGCTTATTACCGGCTGGGGCTGCTGAAGCAGGACTTCACCCTGCTGGAGAAGGCTCTGTCCCTGGGCTACTACGAGGCGGAGCTGGAGCTGAGCCGCCGGCTCATCAGCTCCGGGGGCGATGCAGATCTGCGGAAAGCGGAGAAATACCTCCGGGACGCCTGCCGCCGGGGCCTGGATCAGGGCTGCCTCCTGGGAGCTGACGTCTATTTCACCCGTCTGCCCGGGGATCCGGTGAAGACGGCGGACTATGTCATGAGCCTGCTCAGGATCGGCGGCGGCGAGGCCTTTGCCCTGCTGGGCCGGGAATACCTCCGGGGCGGCCATCTGCGCCGGGATCCCGAGGCTGCGCTGCGGATGCTGGAGACGGCCCGGCGCATGGGCTCCCTAAGGGATCCCGTGTCCCTGGCCGAGCTTTACCGGGAGCGGGGGGATCTGGAGAGCTTCCGGGGGATCTGCCATGCATTGGTTGAGGGCACGGAAAGCGCGGGCACCGGCTCTGCCGGAGCCGCCCGGGATGCGGCGGACTGCCGGGCACTGCTGGCCTATGACAGTCTCCGATCTGGCGCCGGCGGGACCTCGGTCCTGGCCCGGGTGGAGCGCTCCTTTGCCGAGGGCAGTGCCAGGGCGGGCTTTATTCTGTTCACCATGCTTTCCCGGGGGGAGGGAACCCAGAAGGATCCCGTCCAGGCGGAAAAATACCTGCGGAAGGCCGCTGAGATGGGGGATCCCGGGGCACTGGACCGGCTGTTCCACCGGGAACTGGATGCGGGCAGGTTTGACGGCGCCAGGATCTGCGCCGAGAGGCTCATGGAGCTGCGGCCTGCGGCGGGTCTGCTCCGCCTGGGACAGTATTATCTCCGGGCGGAGCCCCGGAACTACGCCCTGGCTCTGAAGAACTTTGAACTGGCGGCCCGGAGCGGTTCCGACGAGGCGCTGCTGTTCCTGGGTGAGATGCGGGAGAAGGGTCAGGGTGCCCCCCGGGATGTGTTCCTGGCCTGCGAGTATTACCGCCGGGCGGCGGCCCAGAAGGTGCCGGGATCCTTCCGGGCCCTGTCCGCCTGCCTGTGGGATCTCCATGAGGGGGATGTGCGCAGTTTCCTGCCCTATCTGGAGGCGGCGGCTGCCGACGGGGATGTGGAGTCCATCCGGCGCCTGACGGCGGTGTATTCCGACGACGAGTCCGGAACCCGGAATGATCGGGAGCTGGTGCGCTGGGTCACTGCGGGGGCCAAGCTTGGCATGATGGACTGCCTGTACCGTCTGGGGGATCTCTACATGCAGGGCATGCGGGATATCCTGGATCGGGACATTGGCCTGGGGATCAAGTACCTGGGTCTGGCCATGCAGAAAGGCTCTTCCCCGGCGGCCTGGTCCCTGGCTTCCTTCTACGCCCAGAGCGGCAAGCACCGGGAGGCCTGCGGGATCTATGAGAAATTTGCCGCCAGCGGCGACTATCCCTTTCAGCAGGAGCTGGCCCTGTGCTACATCAACGGCCGGGGGCGGCCCCGGGATCTTAAGAAGGGAGAGGAGCTGCTGCTGGACGCCTACACCCGGAACCAGAGCAGTGAGGTGGCCTACCTCCTGGGGCAGACCTACAGCGACGAGTCCTCTCCCCTGTACAGCATGGACAAGGCGGTGGAGTGGTATATGGATGCGGCCGATCTGGGGGACACCGGGGCGCTGTTCAACCTGGGGGCGCTGTATGAGCGCTCCTCCCCGGAGTTCAGCCTGGAGAAGGCCTTCCATTATTACAGCAAGTCCATGGAGACCGGGAACATGGCGGCCCAGCTGAAAGTGGCCCAGGCACTGTTCGAGGGCCGGGGCACGGTCCGGGATCCCCGGAAGGGCTGTGATCTGGCCGAGGAGGCGGTGGAGTTCTCTATCACCGACGCCAATCCTATCCTGGCTTTGTGCTATCTCACCGGCCAGGGCCGGGAGAAGAGTTTTGACCGGGCGGTGGCGTTGCTCCATGACGGCTCCGACAACCGCAACACCCAGAGCAGCCTGATGCTGGCGGATATCTATTCCGCCGGGATCCAGGTGGATCCGGATCTGGACTTCGCCTGCGGCTACTATTACCAGGCGGTGCTGTCCTCCCAGACGGTGGAGGAGCTGGATCAGAGCGCCTCGCGCTTTCTTCCCGGGAAACTCTGTCATGGCACCGATCACCGCACCTATGTGGCTTTGAGCATGCTCAGCCGCAAGCTGAACACTGCCCGCTACAGTGCTGAGATCCTGCGGATCCGGGGTTCCCTGAAGGAGAAGGAGCTCAGAAACGCCGATGAGCTGCTGAAGCAGTACGGGGAGGACGGGGATGAGGATTAGCAGATCACTGTGCTGCCTGGGTCTGGCGTGCTCCCTGTGGGGCTGCTCCTGGGGGCCTGATCCCGCGCCGGAGGCTGAGGAGACCCGGGGTCCCGGGATCTGCCATGCGCTTTACCTTGAGGGGGCTTATGACCGGGCCTTTCCCGCCTGCTCCGGGCTGGAGGAGCCTGAGGCCCTGTATGAGACCGCCCAGATGTATGCCCGGGGCCGGGGCACTCCGGCGGATCATCCCCGGGCCCGGCGCCTGATGCAGAAGGCGGCCGCCGCCGGCCATGTCCGGGCCATGTATGAACTGGGGCTGATGTATGACGCCGGGATCGGCGGCCGGGCTGACTTCCAGGAGGCCTTCCGCTGGTACCGCCAGGCGGCGGAGAAGGGCCATGAGGACGCCATGAACAGCCTGGGTCTGATGTACTCCTGTGGTGACGGGGTGGCAAAGGATCCGGAAAGCGCGCTGCGCTGGCATCTGACGGCCGCAGGAAAGGGCAGCGGCCGGGCAATGTTCCATGTGGGCCGGCTGCTGGAGGATGGCCTGGTGCCCCCAGAGCGGCTGAACGGCGCCTCCCCGGAGGACTGGTACCGGAAGGCGGCGGAGCGGCAGTATCCCGAGGCTGTTTTCCTGCTGGCCAGAAAGTCCTATCTCCGGGGGAAGGATAGCCGGAGCCGCGGTGAGATTGAGCGCGCGGCCTACCTGGGCAGCGCCGCGGCGGCGGTTTTCCTGGGGGATCTGGCCCTGAAAGAGCGGAAGGATCCCATGACCGCCTTCTGCTGGTATTCCCTGGGCGAGGCCGGGGGCAGCAGTGCGGCGGCGGAGAAGAGGAGAGCTCTCGCATCCGGATGGAAGGCAGACAGGCTTGAACGGGCGGCGGAGCGCTGCGGGAGCATCAGATGAACTGCGGAAAGGACAAATGAACAGGAACACACTGCTTGCATGTGCGCTGCTGGCCGGGCTGCCGGTCTCACTGCCGGCTCTGGGAGACGGGATCAGTGACGGCACTGACGCTGCGGCATGTCTGGCTCCCCCTGTGGAAAGCTGTGACACCAGGTGCGCGGCCGGATGTGCCCGGGTGCTGGAGGACAATCCCGGGGAGGCCATGGCCTATTACAAGCTGGCGATCAGGGCTTTGAGCACCACCGGGGATCCCTTCATGCCGGAGGTGGACACCAACCTGAGGATCTGCAGCGCCCTGGGAACATCCGAGAGTGCCCGGTGCGAGATCCTGTATGCTGCCCTGACAGCTTATCCGCACATGTACTCCATCAAGGATCGGCCTGCCAATCCCGATGCCGGCCGGGCCTGGGCTGAGCGGGCGGCCACCAGGGACTTCCCTGAGGCCCGCTGGGCCCTGGCAACCTTCCTGGCCCTGGGGGCTGGGGGCGACGGCCCAGATCTGGAGCGGGCCTACCAGCTGATGAACCTGGATCGCAGTGCCCGGCCCGAGAGGCAGTTCGCCCTGCTTCACGCCATGCTGCTGGAGCATGGCTGGGGAGGATCTGAGAACCTGCTGGAGGCTGACTATTACAGCAAGAAGGGCTATGAGTGGCTGATCAGCGGCCGGCGGATCCTGTCACGCACCGACTCGGTCTATCTGGACATGATCATCCGTTTGGCCTACGAGCTGGGGGACGGCAGACTGATCCACGAGACCGCCTGGGTGTCCACGGTGATCAAAAGCCGGCAGTCGGATAAAAAGTACTCCTTTGAAGCCCTGGACGAGATCCTGGATGACGAGAAGTCCGATCTGAAGGCGGTGGGGGATTTTTACGGCCGGGAGCTTCTGGCAGCCAAATTGGGGGATGCTGCGGCTGAGGCCCGGATCCAGGAGATCCAGGAACTGCTCCGGCAGTATGGCCAGGAGGAGCTGCTGGAGCAGGGCAGTGCCTATGCCCAGGAGCGCATGAACGTCATTATGGCCAACCGGGAGAAGGTGAAGGCCGCAGGCCGGGGAACCGCACGGCTGAAGAAGCAGACCCGGAAATCCCGCCGGGCTGAGCGGGAGAGCCGGTTCAAGACCTTCATCTCCACCACCGCCGGGGGACTCAGGAAAGTGAGGGAGTCGGTCAGGGAGGTCTTTGACTGAGACGGAGACTGAGTCTGATCCTCGGCCTCCGGGCGGCGCTCACGCCCCCGGGGGATCTGGTTTGCGGGGAACGGGTTTAACAGCAGCGCCGCAGGGCGGCAGGGGGTGATGATGGGATCTGGCAAGTTTCTGTCCGCAGCGCCTGGGGGAGCTTCATGGCTTCTGGCGGTGCTGCTTTCCGGCCTGGCCGGCCCGGCCTTTGGCGAGACTGACTGGCTCCAGCGGGATATCTGCGCCTCCTTTTACAACCAGGATGACTATGCCAACGCCTGGAAGGAGTGCTCCGCCATGGCGGACAGCGGGGATCCCGAGGTGCTCATGGCCCTGGGATTCATGGCCTTCAAGGGCAAGGGTACGCCTGCGGATGATGACGCCGCCATCAGGTTTTACTCTGACAGCAGCCTCCAAGACAATCCCCAGGCCCAGTACAACCTGGGCTATGTATATGAGCACCGGAAGCGCAGCCCGGATATGCGCCGGGCCCTCCAGGCTTATATGCGGGCCGCTGATCGGGGCAGCCGGGACGGGGCCTACCGGGCGGCCCGGATCCTAGATGAGGGATCCGCCGGCAGTGCTGACTATCCCAAGGCACTGAAGTATTACAAGCAGGCCGCCTATGCCGGCAATCCCAATGCCATGATCAACCTGGGGGTGATGTACGGCATGGGGCGGGGCACCCAGCCGGATTTTGTGGAGTCCTACGCCTGGTTTTCCTGCGGCTCCCGGGAGAAGTCCCTGAAGGGCATGGCCGAGGAGAACATGCGGGTGGCCGCTGGCAGGCTTCCCGGCCGCATGCTGGAAAAGGCCAAGGATCGCGCCCGGGAGATCGGTGCCAAGATCAGGTGGCACTAACCGGAGCGGCCGTATACAGGGCGCAGCTTTTTGGCCAGAAAGGGATCCCATGAGCGTACTCAGCACTATCAGCGACGTTGCCCGGCGGGGGCGGAACATTGTCCTGGATCGGGAGATCCGGGTGGGGGTCACGGGGCTTTCCCGGGGCGGCAAGACTGCCCTGATCACAGCTCTGACCGCAGCTTTCCAGCGGTTCGGCTCCGAGGGCGCCGCCGAGGCTTTTCCTCTTTTCCGGGAGTACGGACAGCACCGGATCTGCTACGGGGGGATCGCCTCCGTCCGGGACCGGGCAGTGCCCCCCTTTCCTTTCCGCCAGGCCATGGACAGCCTGAAGGCCAGTCCACCCTCCTGGCCGTCTCCCACTTCTGATGTCAGTGAGATCCGCCTGGAGCTCAGATATCATGATGACGGTTGGTGGCCCGGCGGTGGCGGTCTGCGCAGCCTGTATGTGGATATCTGGGACTATCCCGGGGAGTGGCTGCTGGATCTGATGCTCCTGGACATGAGTTATGAGGATTTCAGCAGCCGGATTGCCGGGCGCCTGGATCGGGTGCGCCCGGTGGCCGACGGCAGCGCCTGGGAGCAGCTGGGGGCGGGGCTTGATCCCCTGGCCTCCCTGGAGTCCCAGGAGCGGCAGATGGCGGCGGCGGTGGCGGCCTACACCGCATGGCTTAAAAGCTGCAAGGAGGCGGGGCTGGCCATGGTGGTTCCCGGTCGCTTCATCCTGCCAGGGATCCACGCCGGGGCCAGGCTGCTGCAGTTTGTCCCCTGGATCTGGGCTCCTCCCGCCTCCCGTCCCCCCTCAGGCTCCCTTTATGATGAAATGCGGCGGAACTACGACGCCTACCGGGAGAAGGTGGTGCGGCGGTTCTACCGGGAATGCTTCTCCCACATTGATCGGCAGATCGTGGTTATTGACTGCCTGAACGCCCTCATGGGCGGGGCGGAGACCTACACTGACCTCAATGAGACCTTTGAGGCTTTGTTGGAGAATTTCGCCTACGGCGGCAGCTCCTGGTGGAGCCGTCTGTTTTCTCCCAAGATTGACCGCCTGATCTTCGCCGCCTCCAAGTGCGACCGGGTCACCAACGATGAGCATCCCCACATGCTGTCCCTGCTGAAGTCCATGGTGTCGGGCGCCGCCGCCCGGGTGCGATCCGGGGGGATTGAGCCCCGGTACATGACCCTTTCGGCCATCAGCGCCGCCAGGTGCCGCCAGCTGCCTGACGGGCAGCTGGCGCTGTTCACCGACTATCCCGGGGAGCGGCCTTTCTATCCGGGAACGGTGCCTGACAGCTGGAGCCGGGGGGATATGGAATTTTTCCGCCGGGGCTTCAAGCTCCGGGAACTGCGGCCGCCGCTGCTGGATCTGGATGATGATCTGCCCCATCAGCGGCTGGATCAGCTGCTGAGCTACCTGCTGGGGGACAAACTGTGAGCAGAAGAGAAATGCGGGCGGGCTTTGAGATTGATCCCGGGGATCTGGGGGAGCCTTCTTCCCGGATCCAGGCGGAGGAGCGGAAGCAGGAGCGTCCCTTCCGGGAGGATGAGGCTCCTTCCGCCAGTGCCTCCGGCATGCGGGCGGGGAAGGAGTTTGATCTGCCCGGAGGCAGTGAGGACTATGCTCCGGCGCCGGTAGCCCCCACGGGAGATCAGAGCCTGGATATACCGGACTGGGAGGACGGCAGCAGTGAGGAGATCCCCCAGGGCAGCGTCTGGACCAGCCCGGTGTTGTGGATCCTGCTGCTGATCACGGCCTTTGGCGGCCTGCAGGCCTGGTATTTCATCACGGGTCTCTACAGCCAGAACATGTTCACGGGGATCATGGCTTCTCTGGTGATGGTCGTTCTGGCGGCTTTGGTGCTGATCAGCCTGTGGCGGGAGCTCCGATCGGTGCTGCTGCTGCGCCGGGCGGATGAGCGGCGGCGGGAGATCCGCCGGATCATTGCCTCCGGCACTGCGGAGCAGGCTTTGGCATTGTGCCGGATCATGGCTGCAGAGAGCCATATGACCGGTCACCGGCGCTTTGACGTGTTCCTGCACAAGGTCCGGGATCACCACACCGCCGCCGAGATCTTTTTGCTGTATGAAGATGAACTGATCCGGGAGCAGGACGAGATGGCCCGGAGGATCATTGTCCGGCGTTCCCGGGAAAACGGTCTGGTGGTGGCACTGAGCCCCCTGGCCTGGCTGGATATGCTGTTCACCCTGGCCCGTTCTCTGCGGATGATCCGGGAGATCTCCGAGGTGTACGGCCTCAGGTGCGGGATCTGGGGCCGGATGCGCCTGTACCGGCGGGTGGCCAGGAACATGATCTTCATCGGCATGGCAGATCTGGCCACGGATGCGGTGACGGATGTGCTGGGGGCAGGAATGGCAGGAAAGATCAGTGCGGCCCTGGGGCAGGGGATTGCCGCAGGGATCTACTCCACCCGTCTCGGTTATATGACGGTGAAGGCGGTGCGTCCCCTGGAGATGGGACAGAGGATCATGACGCTGGCCCAGCTGCGTCGGGCTCTGCTGCTGGAGGGCAGGCTGGCTGAGCTGATCCGGGGTGACGGGGACAAGGGAGGGGAGCGGTCCTGAGCCAGATCCTGATCCTGCCGGACCATCCCTTCCTGTCCTGAGCCCGGGAGCTGGATCCCCGATCTAAGATCCTGGGTCCATGATCCATCTACTGGTTCCAGGATCCCCGGACTTGCGGATCATCGTAGCCGCCCAGGCACAACAAGGGGACCCGTGTCAGTGGTTCCCTGGTGAGGCCGGATCCCGGGGGGTCTCCGCTCCGGGATCCGGCTTTGCTGTTCTGGGATCTTAAAGATGATCCCGGACTCAGTTCTCTCAGCTCTGGGTAGCCTCGCTGGTCTGGGCCATCTTGCTCTGCTGCTCGGCGATGAGATCCTCCAGATGCTCCTTCTGTCTTTCCAGCTCGGCCAGATCAATGTTCCCGGCCTGCTCGCCGGCGGCAGCCAGGGCGTTGTCCCCCGGGACGGCGGTGCTCATCTTGTTTTTGAAGTTCTCCAGGGATGCGATGATGGTCTGCTTGTTGTCGTTGTACAGCTTGTAGCCCAGAGCGCCAGCCACCAGTCCCAGGCCGATCCCCCAGAAAAAGTCCTTGTCCAGATTCATGATTGCCTCCGTATGTGCAAAAATAAAACGAATGTGCAAAAGTAAAAGAAACGCCCTCCGGCACTGACAGGGGATCAGTGTCCGGCTGCGGGCACAGTGTTCTGCTGATGGCTTTTCTCAGCGTTGGTCTTCTCAAGGAGGATCCTTGAGCTGTTCAGAACCACCGCCACGGTGGACGCATTGTGGATGGTGGCCGCCAGCAGGGGATTGATCTTCCCCAGGGCCCCCAGCAGCAATGCTATGGAATTCACTGCAATGGTGATGGCGAAGTTCTGGCGCACCAGATCCATGGTCCTCCGGCTGAGCTGCAGCACGTCCGGCAACTTGAGTGGCTCGTCGGAGGTGATGGTGATATCCGCCGACTCCAGGGCGATGTCAGTGGATTTGCCGCCCATGGCCACACCGATATCCGCATAGGCCAGGGCCGGGGCGTCATTGATCCCGTCCCCCACCATGAGCACCCGGGAGCTGATCTGCTTCCGGGCTATGAAGTCGGCCTTGTCCTGGGGCAGCATGTTGGACTGGAAGCCGTCCAGATCCAGCTGCCGGGTAACGGCCTCGGCATTCTGCATGGAATCTCCGGTGAGCATCAGGATCTCGTCGATCCCTTCCCGGCGGAGGCGGTTGATGGCCCGCTTGAGATCCTTGCGGATGGGATCGGCGATCAGCACCGCGCCCATGGCACGGGAGTTCCGGGAAACATAGAACACATTCCAGGCCCCATCGGGGATCACCAGATCCTGCAGACCCTCCACAGAGTTCTCCTCCATGAAGATCCGGCTGCCCACCAGAACTTCGTCCTCACTGCCGCTCTCTGCTGGCACCTGGGCCCGGATCCCCCGTCCCACCACCACTTCCGCTTTGGTGTTTTCCGGCACAGAGATGCTCCGCTTCTCGGCATAGGTCAGAATTGACTCGGCCAGGGGATGGGAGGAGTTGCGCTCGGCGGCAGCGGAGAGGCGCACCAGATCCTCCTCATTGGTGTCCGGGGCGGTGACAATGCCGGTGACCACCGGGTGGCCGTCGGTGATGGTGCCGGTCTTGTCCAGCACCACCGTGTCCACATCGGAGAGGTTTTCAATGAAGTTGCCGCCTTTCACCAGGACTCCGATCTGGGCTGACTTGCTGATGGCCGCAGATATGGCCGTGGCAGTGGACAGCTTGAGGCCGCAGGAATAGTCGATGAAGAACATGTTGAGCACCCGCTGGATATCCCGGGTGGCCACATACACGAGACCTGCGGACACAAAGGAGATGGGCACCAGCATGTTGGCCATGCGGTCAGCGAAGTTCTGGACCGGTGCCCGGCGGTTCTGGGCATTCTCCACCATATGCACGATCCGGGACAGGTTGGTGTCGTCACCGACCTTGTGGGCCTCAATGGTCAGCTGGCCGCTCTGCACCACGGTGCCGGCAAAGACCATGTCCCCGGGCTTCTTGTAGGCGGGCACATACTCCCCGGTGAGGGATGACTGATCCACCGAGGCGGTGCCGTCCACCACCACACCGTCCACGCTGATCTTCTCACCCAGGTACACCACCACCTGATCTCTGACCCTGACGTCGTTGATGTGGACCTTGGTGACCTTGCCGTCTTCCAGTTTCCAGATGAACTTTTCCTTAAGGCTCAGCAGGTGGGAGATGTGCTTCCGTGCCTTTTCGGCCGCGGAAAGAGAGAGCATTTCGGCAAAATTGGAGAGCACCAGCAGGGAGAGGCTGGACTCGGGCTTCCCTGCCAGCAGGGAGGCGATGACCGCTGTGGCGGTCAGGGTGTCGGCGTTGGGGGAGTGCTTCCGGATCAGACCCTCCGCACCGTTGCGTATGATCTCCCGGGCAATGAAGATCACAAACGTGCTCCGGACCGGCGACAGCCGATCAAACATGGCAGGGAGTGTTCTCCGGATCAGTTCAAGGATCCCGAAGCCTCCCAGGGAGATGAGGGCGTTGATCTTGCAGGCCCTGGCCTCGGACTCGGGGCTGGGTCTGAGCGCCGTCTCCTTCACCGGGGTCCTGACACCGGAGCAGCGGGCCAGGAGGCCTGCCAGGGCATGCCTGGGATCCGGGCTACGGGAATAAATGCTGAAGGAGCCGTCGTCATTGATCAGGGCACTCTCAATGCCGGGGATCCCCCTGGCCCGGGCCTCGATGCGGGCGTACTGGCTCTTCTCGATGTTACCTGGAATTTGCAGGACTGTATGGTAAAACTGCGCCATTTTTCCCCCTGAGTCTGAAGAAATTCAGTCCCCACCAGACCAGCTGGGGACCGCTGGGCATCTGGCCCAGCTTCACCATTTTGTAGGCGCCCCGGGCCATCAGGATCATGCCCAGGAGCGATGGCAGATCAAAATAGCCCCCGGTGCGGCGGCTGATACAACCGCTGATCTGGGAAAACCGTTCGAAGAAGGTCTCCCGGAGGCTGCTGGCCTGAAAGCCGTTCTTTCCTAGGGCGGCACCGGCACTCCCCCATGAGGCGCTGCCCGCACCCTGACCGGACTGTCCGCGTCCCTGCCGGGGGGCGGAGGACACTGACGGCACGGAGGAGCCACTGGTGCTGTCAGCCAGCAACAGCGGTGGCTTCCTGTTGGCAGCGGCCAGATCCTGGTTGATCTGCCGGAAGATCCCGCTGACGCTGACCTGTCTCTCGTCAAAGGTGACCAGGACTGAGCCGGTGGTCTGGTTTATGCAGGCAGACAGCACCCCGGGAATTGTCCGGAGCTTGTCTCCGAACATGAGGGCAAAGTCCGGCTCCCTGAGCAACTCGCTGTGGTAGCGCACCCGTCCCGGAAGCTGGTGCAGGGGCTCAAAGAAGGGGATCCTGCCGTCACTCCTGGGATCTCCCGCCCCGGTGATCCGGCGCAGCAGATATGACAAAACCGGTCTGGCAACCGCCAGTCCCGCATACAACAACAACTGGTTCATCTGATCTTCTTCAAATCCAAAAACTTGCTGTGGAGGGCGCTTTCGATCCTTCGGAGACTCTGGCTTTCAGACACCCTGTCCGGTGAATAGACAATGAGGACTGATCCGGTCCGCACGTTGATCTTGAATTCGGTGATGGCCGGAATGCCTGCAAAGGCCCCCCGGAGGATCTCGGCGTTGCTCTGGTTGTTTTCAATGAGGCTGCTGTAGCAACGGATCCTGCCGGGTATGAAACTGCTCACGGTCACCGATCCCAGGAACACATCCCAGGAGCTGAAAAGCATGCTCAGTGCCTTTAACACAAATGTACCTTATCCTTACTGCAGGGCGCAGTCACCTATGACTAATGGGGCGCCCGTGGGTATTCTGGCCCGCATAACCCGATGGTGCAGTCTGCTGAGTGTCTGCGGAACCTTGATCTGACAGGGTTTTCGGTTCGTGGGAACTTACGGCCCTGGTTTTATTTCCTGCGCAGGAGACCGGGGAGACACTCCTTAGAGTGTGTTATGTTACCTGTCGCTAACAGAACATTATAGCCGAATGGGACGGGGATCAGAAGATCTGATGCGGGATTTTTGGCGGGGGCCGGGGAGGGTATATGGGCTGCTGCGGGCCATTGGGTGGGAGTTTGGTATGTCCCGGGAGAGCTCTGTGGGTGACATGCGGATCGGCTCAGGCGGTGACGCAGCACAGCGGCAGTGTCTTTCTGCGGACTTCACTGATCTGTCAGTTTCTGCCCTGCATCTGCTCATTGTTCCTGTATGTGATCCGAATGATCCTGGGAAGGTACCGTTTTTGGTGATGCTATAACATAGTGATAAGATATGGCGCAGAAGAGAGGTTTATTGGATCGGCAAAAAGGGAGGGACGAAAAATGAGAATTAATGAATACAAGTCACTCGAAGAATTCACCTCTGAGTATGTGGGTGTGTGGGGACCTTCTGATCAGCACTGGCTGGGGCTTGATTTTTCCTACCGTGGAACGGAGTACAGACTACATACGGGTACTATGTATAGCAAGACCAATACAATACTGCCCGATGGCCGGGAGGCGTTGTTCGGCCTTTACAAGAGGATCGAGCCCATAGAGCCGGCTATTTATAAATATGAACTCTTAGGGGAATATGCAGACATGCATGATCTGCTTGAAAGCCGTGTGATCGGGGATCGGCCTTTCTCTGAGGTCATCATGGATGATTACACAGAACTTCTCGGTCAGGATTAGGAAAGGTTCTGAAAGGACTTCCGCAGGCCGGGAACCTTCCCGGCCGTGCTACCATGGTGGCTCTGATCTGATGTGCCGGTGTCCCGTTGTACGTTCCCGTTTCCGGTTTGAAACTGGGTGGGAACCTGTCTCTGAAGGAACTGCCGGCCGTCTTCTTTGCAGGTGTTATGGAGGGCAGGGATCTGGTGCTGGCATTCCAGATCGCCGGATCACTCCTTGCTTGCCGGCTTCATCATCCCGGATATGAACTCCCGGGCTTCCTCCTCGGTCACATGGTCATTGGACATGAGCACCAGGGAGCGGCCGCCCTGGGAGATGATCAGCAGACTCATCTGCTGATCCCCAATGGCGCAGCCGGTGACTTCCGCCGTAGTGCTGTCCCCGGACACCGTGGCTTCCGGGCAGGTTTCCCCGGCGGTGCTCCTGGCCAGCTCCAGGGCCGGGATCTCCTCATCACCGCTGCCGGTGACGGTGGCGGCAAAGGTGGCTCCGGTGGCCGGGTTCACAAACACCCGGGTGTCAGATCGGCCGGAGTCCGCCTCCTCATAGCCCTCAGGGATCCCGGCCAGGGCAGGATCTGCGCCTGATCCCAGGAGCAGTGCCCCCAGGATCAGAGCCAGCATCCGGTTTCCAGCAGCGGTTCCCATGTCAGCAGGTACGGGCCTTTTTGGCGGCATGATCGGTCTTGTACTGGCCGAAGTTGGCATGCCGGGCTGCCAGGCACTTCATCACGTCAGCATATTTCAGCTTCTTGGCGCTCAGGAGCACGGTCAGGTGGAACAGGAGATCCGCCGCCTCGCCGATGAACTCCTCCGTATCGGCGGACACGGCCGCCAGGACGGTCTCCACTGCCTCCTCGCCCACCTTCTTGGCTATCCGGGGCACACCGTTGTGGAAGAGCTTGGCGGTGTAGCTCTGCTCCGGATCAGCGTCCTTCCGTGACTCCACCAGGGCCTCCAGTTCTGCCAGAAAGCCCAGTGCCAGCTCCGGCTGAGTGTCAAAGCAGCTTTCCGTGCCGTTGTGGCAGGTGGGACCCTCGGGATCGGCGGACAGCAGCAAGGTGTCGTTGTCACAGTCGGTGGTCAGGGCCTTAACATGGAGCACATGCCCTGACTCCTCACCTTTGGTCCACAGACGTTGCTTGGTCCTGCTGTAGAAGGTGGCCAGTCCGGTGGCGATGGTTTTGTCCAGGGCTTCCCGGGTCATGTAGGCGAACATCAGCACCTTGCCGGAGCGGCAGTTCTGCACGATCACCGGCATCATGCCGTCTACTTTTTCCCAGTCCAGCAGATCAGGATCCAGTTCAAATTGATTAATCACGGATGGGAACTCCCTCGTTGCGCAAATAGTTCTTAAGATCCGGGATGGCAATGATCCCCTTGTGGAACACAGATGCTGCCAGGGCGCCGTCCACATCGGCTTCCCTGAAGGCATCCAGGAAATGCTCAGGTGCCCCGGCACCGCCGGAGGCGATCAGTGGCACCCGGGCCAGGCTGCGGATAAGCCTGAGCTGCTCCAGATCATAGCCTTTCCGCATACCGTCCTGATTCATCATGTTCAGCACGATCTCCCCGGCGCCTCTTTTCTGGACTTCCTCCACCCAGTCGGGGGTGCTCCAGCGGGTGATCCGGGTCTTGCTCTCCACTCCGGTGTACTGTTTGACGCAGTAGCGGCCGGACTCCTGATCGTAGTAGGAGTCGATGCCCACCACCACGCACTGGACCCCGAAGCGATCTGCCAGACGGGAGATCAGATCCGGATCGGCCAGGGCAGGGGAGTTCACCGAAACCTTGTCGGCACCGTACTCAAGGATCCGCCGGGCGTCCTCCACGCTGCGGATCCCTCCGGCCACGCAGAAGGGGATATCGATGACCTCGGCCACCTTCCGGACCCAGCTTTTGTCAACCACCCGCTCGTCTGAGGAGGCGGTGATATCGTAAAACACCAGCTCGTCAGCACCTTCGGCGGAGTAGCGGGCCGCCAGATCCACAATGCTGCCCATGATCTCATGGTTGCGGAACTGGACGCCCTTGACCACCACGCCGTCCCGCACATCCAGGCAGGGTATTATTCTTTTTGCCAGCATGCCACCGCTTCCTTAACCGTCAGTTTGCCCTCCAGCAGCGATCTCCCCAGGATCACGCCGCTGACTCCCGTGCCCTTCAGGGCCTCCACATCCGCCAGGGATCCGATCCCCCCGGAGGCCTGGAAGGCGATGTCCGGATATTCCCGGGACAGATCCCGGTAGAGATCCACATTGGATCCTCTGAGGGTGCCGTCCCGGCTGATGTCGGTGCACAGCACATGCCTGAGTCCCCGATCCTGGTAGCGGCGGATGATCTCCTCAATGGTGACGCCGCTGTCCTGCTGCCACCCGGACACGGCGATGAGGCGTTTCCCGTCACGGACATTCACATCCAGGGCCAGCACAATGTGCTCCGGGCCGTATTTGGCCATCCAGGCTCCCACCAGATCCGGCTCCCGGACCGCCAGGGATCCGATGACCACCCGGCTGGCGCCGGCGGCCAGGAGATCGGCCACGTCAGACTCGGATCTGATCCCGCCGCCCACCTGCACCGGGACCGGGGTGTTGCGGATGAGGCTGCCGATGACCTCCAGCTGTCTTTTGGAGGGATCCTTGGCTCCGTCCAGATCCACCAGGTGAAGCTGCCGAGCTCCTTCCGCCACATAGAGATCATATCTTTCCTGGGGCGTCCAGGAATACTCGGTCTTCTGACCGTAGTCCCCCTTGAGAAGGCGGACAACCCTGCCGCCGATGAGATCAATTGCCGGTATGATCACAGCTGCATCTCCGTGAAGTTTTTCAGTAGCCTTGCTCCCGCCGCCCCGGATTTCTCCGGGTGGAACTGGGTGCCCATGAAGTTGCCCTGGACGGCCACGGCGGTGAACCGGGAGCCGTAGGTGCAGGCTGCCGCAGTGGCCGGGCTGATGTTCATGGCATAGGAATGGACAAAGTAGAAATAAGTGCCGCTGGGGATCCCCGCAAAGAGGGGGTGATCCTGCATGATCTCAATCTGATCCCATCCCATGTGGGGCAGGCGCAGATCCCCCTGGGCCATATGGCTTACGGTGCCCTCTACCACGTTCAGGCAGGGGATCTGGCGCGCCTCCCCCAGGGCACTCTCGCTGGAGGAGGCACACAGAAGCTGCATGCCCAGGCAGATCCCCAGCAGGGGCTGGCGGGCATTCACGATCAGCTCCTCCAGTTTCCGCTCCCGGATCTTCTCCATGGCGGCGCAGGCGGTGCCCACCCCTGGCAGGATAAGCCGGTCGGCGGCTCTGATCTCATCAGCGCTGGCGGTGACCACGGGATCCACGTCCAGCTTCCGCAGGGCCACCACCACCGAGGACAGGTTGGCGCATCCGGTGTCGATGACGGCTATTTTCGGTTTGGTCACTGCAGTACCCCCTTGGAAGACGGCAGTTCGGTGCCCTCGATCCTGATGGCGCCTCTGAGGGCCCTGCCGAAGCCCTTGAACAGCGCCTCCACCTGGTGGTGGGTGTTCCCCGGGGCCACGCTCATGTGCAGGGTGATCCCCATGGCGTCAGCCAGGGATCGGAAGAAGTGGGGCACCATCTCTGTGGGGAACTCCCCCACCTTCTGGCGCAGGAACTCCGCGTCGCAGATGAAGCCGGCGAAGGGCCGGCCGGAAATGTCCATCAGTGCCGACGGGGTGTGCTCCAGCAGGGAGGTCTCAAAGCCCTCGATCCGGGCCCAGGTCTCGTCCATGGGCAGGGCAAAGGCGAAGCGGGCGATCCCCCGCCGATCTCCCAGGGCCTGCTTCAGGGCGGTTCCCAGGACTATGCCCACATCCTCCACGGTGTGGTGCTCATCCACATGGAGATCCCCCTGGGCTGCAAGCTGCAGGCTGAAGCCGCCGTGGGTGGCGATCTGATCTAGCATGTGATCGAAAAAGCCGATGCCGGTGCTGATCTGGCTTTCCCCGGAACGGTCCAGGTTCACCTGGCAGGTGATCCGGGTCTCCTTGGTGTTCCGCTCCACCCGGGCGGTGCGCTCCCGCCGGATCAGGGATCGGGCCAGGGTGTCCCAGGGCATGTCCGTCCGGCTGTATCTGATGGCGCCGATCCCCATGTTCCGTCCCAGCTCCACGTCGGTTTCCCGGTCGCCGATGACAAAGGAGGCGCTCCGGTCCCAGTCGGTGCGGCGGAGGTAGTCCGTCAGCAGACCGGTACGGGGCTTCCGGCAGGCGCAGTTCTCGTGGGGGAAGTGAGGGCAGATCAGAATGTCCGCAAACCTGACACCCTGGGAGGACAGCACCTTCAGTATGAAGTCCTGGGTCTTCCGGAAATCCTCCTCCGGAAAACTTGCTGTCCCCAGGCCGTCCTGGTTGCTGACCATCACCAGGGTGTAGCCGAACTCTGCTAGGGAGCGGAGGGCGGGGATCACCTCCGGCTCGAATTCCACCTTTTCCAGGCGGTCCACCTGCTCGTCCGCAGGCTCCGCCACCAGGGTGCCGTCCCGGTCAATGAACAGGTACTTGATCATGACTGCCTCCGGAGGAAGGCAAGGATCTCCGCCATTTCAGCTTCCGTGCCCACGGTGATCCTGACGCAGTCTCCAAGTCCGGGCTTGTCCCCGAAGTCCCGGAGGATGTAGCCCGCCTCCCGGGCGGCGCTGAAGATCCGCGCCCCGTCAGTGAAGCGCAGGAGAACGTAGTTGCCGTGGCTGGCAAACACTTCCCGGACACAGGGGATGGTCCGGCAGGCGTCGGCAAATTTGTCCCGGATCGTGTTCAGGCGTGCCACCCGGTCCCGCATGATCCCGATCCCCTGGCCGCTCAGGGCGGCGGCGGCGATCTGGGCCACAGGGGTGCAGACGGGGTAGGGATCAATCACCTTCAGCAGGACGCTGATCACCTCCGGATCCCCCAGGGCGAAGCCGCACCTGAGGCCTGCCAGGCCGAAGGCCTTGGACATGGTCCGGGTCACCACCAGGTGGGGGAACTGATCCAGGAGGCTGATCGAGGTGTGCTCCGGGGCGAATTCAATGTAGGCCTCGTCCACCACCACCAGGGCCCGACCGGCGGTTTCCCGGAGGATCCGCTGCAGGATCTCCCGGTCCAGAAGGGTTCCCGTGGGGTTGTTGGGGGAGCAGAGGAAGATGATCTTCACCTTCTCCTGATCCACCGCCGGCAGGATCCGATCTGCATCCGGCTGGCCGTCGGCCAGGGGCGGGATCCGCACCACACCGATGCCGTTGGTCTCGGCGGCAATGGCATACATGCCGTAGGTGGGCGGGCAGATCAGGATCTTCTCCTGGCCGGGCTCGCAGAAGGCCCGGCACAGCAGTCCGATGATCTCGTCCGAGCCCCGGCCGGCCAGGATCCGCTCCCGGGGCACTCCGGCATAGGCGGCATAGGCGCTGATCAGCTCCTCAGGCTGGCAGTCGGGGTAGCGGTTCAGGGATGAGGCGCTGAGGGTGAAGTCAAAGCCCTCGGGGCTCTCATTGGCGTTGAGGTAGATCCTGCCTGTTCCGCCGATCCTCCGGGCTGACTGATAGGGGGTCAGCTCCCGGATCCGGCGGCAGGCCAGCTGTTCCAGACTCATAGTTCCTCCCGGTAGTGGCCAAGGCGGATGGTCACAGCCCGCTGGTGGGCGTCCAGGCCTTCGGCGTTGGTCATTTTCACAATGGTGTCCTCCAGGGCTGCCAGGCCGTCCCGGGTGAGTTCCTGGACGGTGTAGCGGCGCTGGAAGTCTGCCAGCCCCAGGCTGGAGTAGTTTTTGGCATAGCCGTAGGTGGGCAGGGTGTGGTTGGTGCCGCTGGCGTAGTCTCCGGCGGCCTCGGGGCTCCAGGCTCCCAGGAAGATGGAGCCCGCATTCCGGAGATCCGGCAGCAGGGAGCGGGGATCCCGGGTCTGGATGATCAGGTGCTCCGGGGCGTAGAGGTTGGAGATCCCGCAGGCCTGGGCCAGATCGGCGCAGATCACGGTCCGGCTGGAGGCCATGGAGCGGGCGGCAATGTCCTTCCGGGGCAGGGCGGCCAGCTGGCGATCCACAGCAGCGGACACCTCCTCTGCCAGTTTCCGGCTGTCGGTGAGCAGGATGGTCTGGGAGTCCGGTCCGTGCTCGGCCTGGGACAGGAGATCCGCAGCCACATAGGCAGGATCCGCATCCCCGTCGGCGATGATCAGCACCTCCGAGGGGCCGGCGGGCATGTCAATGGCCGCACCCCGGCTGTCCTTGGACACCTGCTTTTTGGCCTCGGTGACAAAGGCGTTGCCTGGGCCGAAGATCTTGTCCACCCGGGGCACAGTGGCCGTGCCGTAGGCCATGGCCGCAATGGCCTGGGCCCCGCCGATGCCATAGATCTCCGTGATCCCGCACAGGGAGGCGGCATAGACGATCTCGTCGGCCACCGGGGGTGGGGAGCACAGGATCACCTTCCGGCAGCCGGCAATCTGGGCCGGAACTCCCAGCATCAGGGCGGTGCTCACCAGGGGGGCGGATCCGCCGGGGACATACAGTCCCACCCTGTCCACAGCGTGGGTGTGCAGCTCGCAGGTGTTCCCCTCCTGGGTGGTAACTGTGACCGGCGGGATCTTCTGCTGCTCATGGAAGGCGGCAATGTTGTCCCGGGCGTGGCGCAGGGCGGTTTTGAGATCCTCCGGGACCCGGGCGCACTTCTCCCGGATCTCTTCTTCCGTAAGCCGGAGTTTGCCGTCCTCGGCATGATCCAGTTTCCGGGAGTATTCCAGCAGGGCCGCATCCCCCTCGTTTTTGATCCTGGATGTGATCTCGGAGACAATGCCCTCCACATCCAGCTTCATCACCGCCACCGGACGGGCCAGCACCTCATCCTTTTCCTTTTGGGACAGCAGATCCCAGACGACTGTCTTCATTCTTTTCCCTCGGCCGTTGTTTCCGGCAGGCACCCCGGCTGGGGCTGCCCGCCCGCAGATCTTATTTCAGCATTTTCTCAATGGGCAGCACCAGAATAGAGCTGGCTCCCAGCTCCTTGATCTTCTCCATGGTCTCCCAGAAGTGCTTCTCCTTGGACACCACGTGCACCGCCACCATCTCGTTGGTGTGGGCCAGGGGGAGAATGGTGGGGTTCTCGGCTCCGGGCAGGATCCGGATGATCTCCTCCAGGTTATTCCTGGGGGCATGGAGCATGATGTACTTGCTGCCCCGGGCCAGGAGCATGCCGTCCAGGCGGGGAAGCAGCTGATCCAGCACCGCCTGCTTCTCAGGATAAAGCTCCCGGCTGCACTGGATGAGCACTGCCCGGGACTCGAACACCACCTGGACCTCCTTCAGCCCGTTGGCCTCAATGGTGGCGCCGGAGCTCACCAGATCGCAGATGGCATCCGCCAGGCCGGCCCGGGGGGCCACTTCCACGGATCCTGTCAGGAGCACCGGACGGAAACTGATGCCGCTTTTATCCAGATACTGGCGCAGCAGGTTGGGGTAGGTGGTGGCGATCTTGACGCCCCGGAGCATTTCCAGACCCGTCCACTCCTGCTCTGTGGGGATGGCGATGGACAGACGGCAGTCACCGTAGTCCAGGCGGCGCAGGGTGGTGAAGTCGGTCTTCAGCCCCAGGGCCTCCCGCTCCAGGCGGGTCTCCTCCAGGACGTTCTCCCCCACGATCCCCAGATCCACAACCCCGTCCATCACCAGTCCGGGAATGTCATCGTCCCGGACCCGGAGGATGTCCATGGGCATGTTGTCCACATGGGCGATGAGGCGCTCCTCCCGCTTGTTGATCTTAAGGCCGCAGCTTTTCAGCAGGGCCTGGGAGTCCTGGCTCAGCCGTCCTGATTTCTGCATTGCAATGCGTAAGCGTTTGCTGCTCATGTCAATCCGCACGCCCCCGGGGCGTCTCCTGTGTTGAAAAATGATCGGTGTTGAAAAAAATTCTGCCGGAAAACAGATGCTGCTGAAAAAAGCAAAACCCCCGGAAGCCTAGTCTTCCAGGGGTTGTCTGCCTGTTCCTGCCGGTGCTGGAAAAGCGTTTCCGCCGCCGTCCTCCTGAAAGATCATCTGGGAAGACGGTGATGGTGCCTGTCAGTTTTCTGGATGTTGATGTCAGTGATCATCTTGATCTCTTGCACTCGGTAGCAGACAGCATATCTGTCACTGATCACAATTATACCCCAAGGGGGAACCGGCTTCAATGGCGGGAAGTGCTGAGGCAGATCCGGGGAGGTAACTATTCACACCCCCTAATCCTAGCCCACAAACCCAGACGGCTCAATGCTCCCCGGCAAATTTCCCCGTTTCGGGGGCTCCAGAGCCCGATCGAAAGGTTGTATTGACTAGCCCCTATGTGGAAATGGAGGCGCTGTCAAGGGCTTTTTTGCGAAAGTTCTGGTTTTTTCCGAAGGCTAAAACTTACTGACCGGCCCTATGTCCTGAGTAGGTAAATCAATGGGTTACCTCTCAATAATGTATTTTCGATGCAGGATTTTAGGGCGCACTAGCACTAAAGGAAGGGGGTTGGAACCCCCTAAAATTTTGGTTCCCTAATTTTCTGCTGTTCAGTAAAGTTCTAGTTCTTTGGCATTTGCTGCCTCCGACTCGGGGTGCCTGAAGGTGGTACAACTCCCCCCGCGTATTCGGGATACAGGGGGCTGGAACGTCCTACCTTCAGGGCAGAACTGCAAATTAATCTGTTATAGGGTAAAGTAAATAAAACTTTGCTAACTCTATGAACTGATTACATTGAGACATTGAATATTTCTTTAGTCTCATCAATGCTTGATCTCTTGGAGAATCAATTAGGATATTTGTCTGCCAGTTTCTAAACTATATATCTAGTACAACGGGTTCGGGGCTTTTGACAAACACCGTCTCTGTTTACCTACAGGACAAAAAAAGAGCCAGTAGTGATAAAACTGGCTCTCGAAAAAATTGTCAATCTTGACCAAGTAATTCAGTGTAATCATCCATGATGACTTCTGAGAATGGTATCCCCTCAATTACCCGACTCTCAAGTAAATCATGCATATCAGCGTACTTTCCTATCAATTCGTACTTACGTCTATGCTCAGATGATATTTCATCATCTCTCAATACTTTTTTGTAAAGACCAAAAAGAACGTCTCTTCCATCTGGTAAGACCTTTATTTCATCCTTGTACATTGACCAGGTATGTAACCTATATTCTGTTCCGTGATACAAAAAATCGAGCCCGTACCAATGCCCATCTGACGGGGCCCATTCTCCAACATATTGAGATGTAAACTCATCGAGCGATTTGTATTCATTTATTCTCATTTTAAGTTAAACTCCTTCTTTATCTCAGCCTCAGACCGATCCGCAACCGCAGCCGGCATTGCCATCTGCGCCGTCTGCACCAAAGTCACCTGCCCCACCGCAGTCCACAAGCAACCCGGTAAAGAGCCCCGAAACGCCGCCTCCCCAAACGGGAGCAGATCCGGGACTCAGTTCAGGGTCTGCTCCGGAAACGAAAAACTCCGGACCGCCATCTTAGCCTCTGGCACTCCGGAGTCATCTCCCCCAAAATCATGCCCCCTTACTCTGAGCTGACTGAAAAATCGGTCGGCCCCGAAGGTGCTGTCCATTACCTGATCGGACTGCGCCCACCTCTCCTGCACCCCACAGATCCGGGGGCAGATCTGTTACTTTTCCGGGGTGTGAATAGTTACTCCGGGGTCGGGATGGGATCCGGAGCGCTGCGGGAGCCGGGCAGGGACGGGAACCGGAGCGCTGCGGGAGCCGGGCAGGGACGGGATCCGGAGCGCTGCGGGAGCCGGGGCACAGGCTGGATCCGGGGAGAAGCTCGGGGGCGTGCCCCGTCCCGTCAAAGGGATCCGGGGAGACGGATCATGGCGGGGAGTGCCGTCAGGGACGGCTCACTCAATGCCAAGCAGCTTCTCAAAGGAGGGTTTGATCTCAAGGCACTTGGCAGGATCCGGGATCCGGGCGGACACCTTCTTCTGCCACTGCTGCTCCGGCACCTGTTTGCCGCCGGCGTAGAAGACGCATTTCTCGCCGCTGTCATCGATGGTGCAGGAGCGGCGGAAGTGCTCCTGGGTGGTGCTGTCCTTCAGGACGGTGATGATCTGCTCCATGCCGTCGGGATCAGTGGTGACTATGGTGCTGCCGCAGAAGCGGAAGGTGGGCGGACCGTAACTGGAGTCGGCTGCACTGCCAAAGGTGCCCTCCCCCAGGGTGAAAATGTCCTGGGTCTTGCCGCTGTCACTGGCGAGCCACAGTTCCGGGACATGATCCCCGTCCAGATCTGTGAGGGCCATTCTGGTTCTGGCCTCCCCCTCTTTCAGGCCCAGTTGGGAGTCGGTATAGATCCGGGCACCCCCGGGGGTAAAGGCGCTACCGTCCCATTTGTAGGCATGGCCGATGGACATCAGGGGCATGTCGCTCTCGTCGGTCATGATCAGGGTGTACTGGTTGATGGTGTTCTCCTCCTCCAGATCGTAGGCGGTCATGGTCATGGCAAAGCCGGAGGCGGCATAGGGATCCCTGAACTGGTGGCTGCGGGGGGTAAACTCCCCGGCCTGCCGGTGGTAGTCATAGACGCAGAGATCATGCTCTGCGGTGATCCCCGCATCGGTGCGGGTGAGGACAAACACGCTGTCTCCGGCGGCGGTTTTCAGGATCCGTGCCTCAAAGGCGTCCTCCAGTTCGTCGTCATCCAGATCGCTACTGGCTGCGTAGACGGATCCTGGGGCGTTGGCGTTGCCAGATGCGAGATAGGCGCTGATGGCCTGTGACGGCCACTGGCGGCTGACGGCGCTGAGAAAGACGGCCATATCGGACTTGCCGTCACCGGCTCTGAGCATGGTTTTCCCGCATTGCTCTGTGATGGTTGGATCCCCGGCCGCCGCCCATAAAAGTCCCGGTTCCAGCAGCGCCAGGGTCATCAGTGCAAATCCGGTTCTCATTGTTCCTCCTGTATGGCTTTTTGCTGAATGTTTTTTTGTGTGATCAGGGATGGTCCGTTCCTGTCCCGGGGCGTTCCTGGGGGCACGCCTGATCTTGCCTGGGGATCCTAGCAGAGGTAGTTCCGGATCCTCAACCGTCTGTGATGCCGGCAGCGGGGATTTCCTGGAAATGTGATCCCGGGGCAGACCGGATCAGGCGGCGTACTGGATCAGGTGATGGCTGCCGAGCAGGGAGTTGTAAGCAAAGAAAGGGCGCCGGGCCGGATCTGGCAGCTCGACGCCCAACTTGTATGCCAGATCTGAGGCCTTAACGTCTGCCGTAGACCTTCATCTTCATGTGCCTGTTGAGGCTTTCAAGATCCAGCTTGCACCGGCTCTTGAAACTGAGAGTGAAGTGGCGGTCCGGATCCTCGGTGATGGTTTCCAGATAGAAGGTGGAGGTTGCGATCTCCAGGGGAGAATTCTGAACGCCGCCTTCTAAATCACCTATTAAGTCCAGCAGCTCCTGGTTATCGGCACCTGCCCCGGCGTTGATGTCCCAGTTGGTGTAGACAGGTTTGATCAGGGCATCAATGATGCCGGCCTGGGACGCCGCGGTGATCTGCAGTCGGTTGTTGGCTTTGAACACCGCAGCACGTCTGGTTTCTGTGAGTTCTGAGGCGGTGTCAGCGCAGTAGCTCTCTGCACCTTCCGGCAGGTAGCCCAGACCGGCCACATCATAGGTGACAGCGTCAATGGTCAGGGTGGCATTCTCCAGGGTTGTCTCCTCATCTTCAGGATCCCTGAAGCCGGAGAAGGAGCATTTCACACTCGTCTGGGTGCTGTCGGCATAGGTACAGGGAGTGCTGTTGGAGGAGACGAACACTTCCGGCAGATCAGCCATTTTGACGCATACGGGATCTTCGCTGCAACCGAGGGCTCCGTCTACCAGGGCATGGGCATCAACTACACCGAAGCCGTATCGGTTGGCGAACCGGAGTCCGGCCCCGTTCTCCTGCCAGCCGTGATCGTAGACGATCCTCTCATGGTAGACGCCGTCGTCATCGCTGGCCGCAGTCTCCAGTGCCAGGGTCGGCATGTCCTTGTCTGTCCGGGAGGTGGTGGCCAGCAGGTAGCGGAGCTGGGACACTGTCAGGCCGGGGTTGGCCTGGTATGCCAGGGCTGCGGCACCGGTGACCGACGGTGTGGCAGATGAGGTGCCGTTCATCTTGCTGGTGTAGAAACTGTTATCTGCGGTTCTCCAGGGGGTGCCTTCATCCCAGTCATCCCATCCGTCGGCAAAACTGCTCAGGGTGGTGACAATGGCGGCGCTGCTGTCGCTGCTGTAGCTACCTTCGTAGCCAAACTCACCGCCGAAGCCGGTGACCCACAGGTTGGCGCCGGTGGAGCCGTAGGAGGCCTTGACTCCCAGGGAGTTCAGTGAACCCACCTGGATGACGAAGGGCTGGCGGGCAATCTCATTGGTCTGCTTGTATTCGCAGTCCACCTTCAGATCACTGCATTCGCCCAGGATATGGGGCTTGTCAGGGCTGTCGTCCTCATCAAACTCATTGCCCTGGGAATGGAAAACGGCTATACCCTCTTCATAAAGTGCCTCATAGAGATCGGCCACCGACGGGTTGCTGTAGGTCATCAGATCAAGTCCCCAACTGGCATTCACCGCCTTGAGCCCTTCAGTTTGGAGCATATAACCCAGAACGGTCGGTTCATTAAGATCGTTGTTGCTGAAGGATGTCAGTCTTGCATTGAAAGCCACACCCCTGCCTCCCAGTCCGTTGAGGCCTGATGAAGCCACAATGCCGGCCACGCCGGTGCCGTGGGCAATTCCGTCATCTTCCTTCAGATCCGCCAGTGTGATCCCGGCGTTGATGAATTTTTCACTGCCGGCGATCCCGGGATCGTGGAGCTGTCCCTTCAGATCCTCATGATTCAGGTCGAAGGGGGTGTCATAGATGGCTATGAGTACTCCGGAGCCGTCAACCTGTGCTTTCCGGTCCTCAAGGATGGTGCGCCACGCGGGGATGACATTGATGTCAATCCTGGCAACGGGGTCGAGGTCGACGCTGAAGGGATCCTGACCGATGTTGTACAGGTGCCACTGATCTGCCAGCAGGGGATCGGTGATCTTCAGATGTTGCTGGTATTCTGAGATCTTGCCATCACCTGAGATTGCCCGGAAGGTCACGCTGAGAGACTTCACTTCCTCATAGTCCAGATCGTAGCCGGCAAAATAGGCAGCCGGCACCACATAGAACCATTCATTTTCCCCGGCTTCCTCTTGGGTTACCGGGTTGATCTTGGACACAGTTCCCATGCTGGCGCTGAGCTCAGTGGCGCCGGCCAGGGTCACCCGGTAGGGCCTGCCGCTGAGGGCGTCTCCCCCTTCGATCCGGAGTCCTTCATCCTCATGGCTGCTGCCATGGCCTGAATGGCCGCCGCAGGCGGCCATGACCATGGCAGATGCTGCCAGGGCAGCGTTTCTGATCTTTTGCTTTCTGTTCATCGTCTTTCTTCCCTCACTTCAGATCCGGCTTCAGGCCGTAGGTGTAGGTGCCTGATACTTTGATGACCCCCGGGATCTTCTTCAGCTCGGTCATCTGGGTTTTCCAGGAGGCGTAGTCAGCCACCTGCACTTCATACAGACGGCTGCTCAGCTTCACCGCATTGAGCTCCGGTGGGATGACACAACCGGTTCTGCGGGAGCATTTGACGATGATGCGGTTCTGGATGATGTAGCTGGTGCCGCGGCTTTTTTTGACAAAGGCGATATGATCCTGGGCCCGGGTCCCGGGAACCACATCATATGCGCCCACACTGCCCAAGGTTGTCCTGTCGGCTTTCGTGTCTGAACTGGCTGAGCCCCGCATGTCCAGGGCGAAATTGTCAGTGATGATCTGATAGTCTTTTCCCTGGATGACCTCCGTGTCACCGGCATTTGCGGAGCCGGCAGCCGTCATGGTCAGAACCATCATGAGGCAGTGGATTTTCTTTCCTAAATTAACCAGCATTGCGAAACCTCTTATCAAACACAACACAACCGGAGCAGGATCACTTGGCGGATTGGCACAGGCAGATGGTGGCATGCCCATGTTCCGGCAGAGCATTGCTCCTGCATACCCTATGGTATCTTTTCCTGCCGGGATTTTTGCCTGTTCTTGTCATGTTTCCGGAGTACGAAGATCCTGATCTGTGAACTGCGCCCTGAAATCAAGATCGGTGGGCGGGGCATGGCGGCCGGCTTCAGTGGCTGTGAAAGCTAGCTGCCAGTTCAGCTGGCAGCCGGGAATTAGACGGGGACTGGAGGGATCGGTGAAAGGGGATCCCGGGAGAAAACCGGAGCGTGTTCTGGAGCGGCTGCTCCGGGGATGAGCGTTGGACCCGAGACCGGGGATCAGGAACGGGAACCGGCAGTTTGTGGGCTGCGTGTCCTTTGTTTTTGCTTCTGCTCACGTTTCTCTGTCCAGCGGCGCATCAGACTGGCGGCCAGAGCTCCGGAGATGTTGTGCCAGGCGCTGAATATGGCTGCCGGCACTGCTGCCAGGGGGGCGGCGGCAAAGCAGACGGCCGCCAGGGAGGCCGCCAGACCTGAGTTCTGCATACCCACCTCCAGGGCCAGGGCGCTGCGCCGGGGGAAGGAGGTGAGCAGAAGGGTGCCGGTGAGCCAGCCGGCCACCATGCCCAGCAGATTGTGCAGGATCACCACCAGCATGATCAGCAGACCGCAGGTGGCCAGCTGCTGGGAGGTGGCGTCGATAACGTAGCCGATGATGAGGCAGATCCCGGTGCAGGACACCGCCGGCAGGAACTTCACCGCCGCCCGGGCAATGCCGCTGCAGAAGGTGTTCAGCAGGATCCCCAGGAACACCGGCGCCACCACGATCTTCAGAATGCTGTAGAACATGGCTGCGGTGTCAGTCTGGATGGCTCCGGTGGTGCTGTTCTGGTAGATCTCCAGGCACAGCAGCACCAGGAAGGGGGTGACAAAGGGGGCCAGCAGGGTGGACAGGGCGGTCATGCTCACTGACAGGGCCACGTCGCCACGGGCCAGGTAGGTCATGACATTGGACGCCGTGCCCCCGGGACAGCAGCCCACCAGGATCACCCCGGCGGCCAGCTCCGGCGGGAGCTGGAAGATCCCGCAGAGGATGATACCGGTCAGGGGCATGACAGTGAACTGCACGGCCTCACCGGCCAGAACATAGATGGGCTGCCGCAGGATCCCCAGGAAGTCACTGGGTTTCATGGTCATGCCCATGCCGAACATGATGATCATCAGCAGGTTGGGCACGGAGATCTGCCCCCAGAGGAAATCCGGAGACTGGATCCAGGTTGTGAAGAGACCGTCGAAGCAGTAAGCTGCCACGGCCACCAGCAGCGCGGCCACGGCCATCCGGTTCCGGTTCAGGATCCCCGCAACTGTACCCAGCATCCCGTTCATGGTTCCTCCTGGTGTGTGCGCCGGTTTTATTAGGAGAGCAGATCCAGCAGCTCGTCGGCGGTCATGGTCATCAGGGACTGCTGCTCGCCCTCAAGGATGGCATCAGCCAGATCCTTCTTGATCTGCTGCAGGTTCAGGATCTTCTCCTCAATGGTGTCCTTGAGGATCAGCCGGTAGACGGTGACCTTCTTGGTCTGTCCGATGCGGTGGGCCCGATCGGTGGCCTGGTTCTGCGCCGCCATGTTCCACCAGGGATCGTAGTGGATGACAGTGTCGGCTCCTACCAGGTTCAGACCGGTGCCGCCGGCCTTCAGGGAGATCAGGAACACCGGCACGTCGCCCTCGTTGAACTCCCGGACCAGCCGGCCCCGGGTCTCCTTGGGGGTGGCTCCGGTGATCTTGAACCAGGGGATGGAGCGGGCGTTCAGCTCCTCCTCCAGCAGCTCCAGCATGGAGGTGAACTGGGAGAACACCAGGCACCGGTGACCGCCGTCAATGACGGTGTCAATGAGATCCATGCAGGCGTCCTTCTTGGCACTGGGGCCCTTGTAGTCCTCAAAGGCCAGGGCGGGATCGCAGCAGATCTGGCGGATCTTCATCAGCTCGGCCAGGACCTTGATCCTGGAGTCGGCCAGATTGCTGGTGGAGGAGGCCTTGATCACCTTCTTCATCAGCAGCACCTGGGCGTCATACAGTTTCTGCTGTTCGCCGGAGATGCGGGTGTACACCACCTCCTCCATCTTGCTGGGCAGATCCTTGAGCACGTCCGCCTTGCGCCGCCGGAGAATGAAGGGGGAGGTCATGGCCTTGAGCTTCTTCACCGCCTCCTTGTCCTGGGAGCGGATGGGGGACTCGAACTTCCGGCTGAAGTCCAGGTAGCTGAACAGGAAGCCGGGCATGATGAAGTCGAAGATGCTCCACAGCTCGCTGAGGCGGTTCTCAATGGGGGTGCCGGTGAGGGCCAGGCGCACGTCTGCCTTGAGGGTCTTCACCGCCTTGGTGAAGCCGGCCTTGTGGTTCTTGATCTTCTGGGCCTCGTCGATGATGAGGTAGTCAAACTTCATGTCCTGCATCATGGCGATGTCGCGGCTGAGCAGCTCATAGGAGATCACAAACAGGTTGATGTCCCCGGGATTTTCCAGAGCCTCCCTCCGGCTGGATACGGGGCCGGTGAGGGGGAACACCTTGATGTCCGGGGAGAAGCGCATCACCTCCTCGGCCCACTGGTACACCAGGGAGGCGGGGGCCACCACCATGGACAGGCAGCCCTTCCCCTCCTGGCGGCGTTCGGTGATAGCGGCCTCCAGCAGGGAGATGGTCTGCAGGGTCTTGCCCAGGCCCATGTCGTCGGCCAGGATCCCGCCGAAGCCTGAGTGGGCCAGGGTCTGCAGCCACTTGTAGCCGTACACCTGGTATTCCCGCAGGATCTTCTGGAGGGACTCGGGCACGGCATAGTCCGCCTCGCCAATGGACTGGAAGTTGCGGATGATCCGGCGGTAGGTGTGATCCCGGGTGATCTGGAGCTGATCATGCTCCTGGAGCAGCCGATCCACATACAGTGCCCGGAACAGGGGGATCCGGGCCTTTTCCTGGATAATGTCGGCGGGCAGGAGATCCAGCTGGGAGATCAGTTCGCAGATCTCCGCCAGCTCCTTGGCCTTGGTGAGGTCAATAAACTCGGTGTCGGAGATCTTGTACCATCTCTTCCGGGCGGTGTAGCTCTCCAGGATGGCCTGCAGCTCCTTCTTGGAGTATTTCCCCGAGGTGACGCTGATGTCCATCAGCCCCCCGTCGGCGGCGAAGTTGAACTCCACCGGCACCGTGTCCACCACGTTCACTGCGTCCAGATCCATGTTGGACTCCACGGATCCGATCTTCTCCAGCCGGGTCAGGGTGTTGCTGACAAACTCGCAGAACTGATCCTCGGAAAGCTCCCCGGAGAACACATTCTTGGCATGGGACGGGAAGTTCAGGATCATGGCCACCCTTTCGGCGGTGGCTTTCTCATAGGTCATGTCCCGCAGATCCTTGGAGTCCCGGGGCTCAGCCAGGGGCAGCTCCTCGTTGCCGTAGTTCACCGTGCAGGTGACTGAGGCCTTATAATTGCCGCCCCGGCGTTTCTTGATGTCCGCAAAGAAACTGAACTCAGGCTCGGGGTTGAGGCTCTTCCGGATCTCATCCTCCCCAGTCACGGTGAGGAGAATGTTGGGGTTTTTCCTGAAGGTCGGCAGCACCCGGTAATAGAAGTCGTTCAGCTCGCTGAGCAGCACATGGAAGGTTACGCTGTCCCCGAACTTGATCACCGCCGACAGGGGGCGGAACACATTCAGCTGTTCTTCCGGGATCCTGGTGATCATGGTGCTGGTGATGGCGTAGCTGCTGCCGGAGGCGCCATTGATCAGCAGCGGGGCCGAGGTGTTCACTGTGACCCCCATGAAGGTGCCCCGGACATCCCGGTAGGGCTCCACCTTCATGCCGATGATCATGTCGGCGTCGGTGACCATGGCAAAGCTTTCCTTGCCAAAGAGCTTGATCTCCGTCTCTGATCCCTTGGCCAGCTCATAGAAACTGTCGATGAGGGAGCCCTCCAGGGGCTGGGCGTTGGGGATGCTGTACTCGGGCAGGTAGTCGGACCACTTCATGGTCCGGATCATCTCCTGGCTGTTCTCGATGCGGTCGGTGATGAGGCTGAAGAACCTGGCGCTGCGGGGATCAAAGCTGGCAGTGCCAAAGTCAATCTCTGTGCTCCGGGTGGCCTCATAGACCTTTTTCTCGAGTACGGCGGTGGTGAAGCGCTGGATATCCTTGATGACGTAGCCCTTGCCCTTGCCCTGGACCACCCGGAAGGACAGGGCCCTGCTGTCGGACTCCAGCACCAGGCGGGGCAGGAGGCGCACCGACTCGTCGGGCTCAGTGTACTGGTATTTCTCGTTCTCCTTCTTCTCCATGAGCAGGGCGGTCTCATGGAAGGCGGACAGGAAGTTGCGGGTCTGCTGTCCTGTGGTTCGCAGGGGAGGCGGATCCTGCTGCATCTTCTTCCACAGCCGGTCAATCAACACCAACTGGAACTCGTTAAGGAACTGGCTGCGCTTCCGCCCGAAGGCCTTGTCTGTGAGGTGATCGTAACCGAGGGCCGGAAGCTTGTCCCAGTCTTCGAACCAGATGATCTCCTCCTGGGTCATGGAAAAGAAGATGTCCTTGGTGATGTCCAGGTACGGCCTCTTCCGGTCATAGATCCGGATGCACATCTTCCCGTTGGCCTCAATACCGCTCTCGGCGTTTTGGTAGTTGAGGTTGTTCAGGTAGATCCCGTCCTGGTACAGGTAGCTCTGAAATTTTTCCACGGCCTCCTGGCAGGTGTAGTAGCCCTGCAGGAGCTTTTTGAGATCGAAGATGACAAAGCCGTCCTGCTTGATGGACTTGATCAGGGGGAGGGTTCCCACAGGAATGGGCGCGGTGCTGTATTTCTTCCGGTTCTCCTGCTGCTCCCGGGCGTACTGCTCAGCCAGGAGCTTGTAGGCCCTTTCCCGGTGCTCGGTCTCGTCCTCCAGCTTCTGCAGGGGAGTGGTCTTCTCATATTCCATGAGCAGGGCCAGACCGTGGACACACAGACCGTAGGACCAGCAGGATCTGCTGGAGCACCGGCAGGAGCAGTTGGTGACGGACTTGCCGTTGTGCAGCTGGATCTTGTCCACGTCGCAGCGGATCCGCTCACCGGTCAGGGAGTCCTTCATCATGCCTATGATCTCGGTGGGCATGCCCGCCACGCTGAGGCTACCTTTCTTGGCACAGGTGACGGAGGTGATCTCGGTTACGGTTATGCTGCTGTCCACATAGTCCAGGGCGGACTTGCGGAACACGCCAAGACCCCTCAGGGTGAAGGGCTTGATCTCATAGGGCACGTCATCAATGGTCTGGTATTTTTTCTCGCTCATCTGACTACCTGCTGGGCCTCACTGCTAGGGGCCGTCTGCTGCAAAAGCAAATTCCAAAAGAACTGACCGGGCTGTGTCAGCCCGGGGCGGACATGCCTCCCGGGCCGGCTGGGCCGGATGAGGCCATCCTGGGCTTTCCCGGCGCTCAGCCTAGGGCGGTGCCGCCGGACAGGATCCCGGAGAGGACAGGACGGTCCCTATCCTCAGGCTATGTATTTCTGATCTTCCTTTTTGAGTTCGTCCATGCGCCGGATGAGCATGCCCTTGGCGGTGAGGTTCAGGGTGTTGAGCAGCACCAGGAAGATCACCGAAAGCATGCAGTGCAGCACCGCCTGCTGCATGTCCAGCACCGCGGCCTCGTTCACCACCCGGGCGATGTCTGCCATGCCGTCGGCAAAGGTGTAGACCAGGTAGGCCATGGTCAGGCACAGGATGATGCATACCGGGATGAAGCCGTACATCAGCCGGGGATAGCGCCGCCAGGACTCAGCGGCCAGGCTGTAGGCCTTCTTGAAGTCGCCGGCGCGCACCGTCTCCGTCACATAGACAAAAAGGAAGACGCTGATCACCGCCTCTGCCAGCAGGATCAGGGATCCGGCGGCCATGGCGGCCTGCTGGCCGGCAAAGACCAGCAGCATGAAGATGATGAAGATGTAGAAGGTGAACAGCACAAAGTTCACCCCGGCCCCCAGCATACACATCTGCAGCCGGGTGATCCCGGTGCGGAACAGCTCGGATATGGCAAAGGTCCGGTTCTCCGCATCGATGCTTACCGCATTGGTGGCGGCGGTGAGCATGAGGAAGTTGGCCAGCATGAACACGGTGATCACCAGCATACACGACACCAGGGCGGGCTCCATGCCGGAGGTGCCTCCCAGCAGGGAGTAGACCAGTGCGGGGCAGAGAATGGTGAGGGCAAAGAAGAGTGTGTTCATGATCACAAGGCTGAGATAGGCCTTGATGTTGCAGAGAAGCATCACTGCGGCGTTGCGGTAGCAGAGTAATCCGTCCAGCATGATCTGGTGACCTGGTTGGTTGTTGGCTGCGGCGCCTGCCAGGAGGCGCTGATCAGAAAAAAGATCCCGGCGCTCAGATCTATGATCCGGGCGCTGTTTTCCGACAGTGTATGATAGCAAATTGCACTCTTATTGCAAAATTTGAGCAGACTCACGGCATCGGGAAAAAGGAAAGCCCGCAGCATTATCTGCCGCGGGCTCAGACTTAGATGATCCGCTTAAAGCCGGCCTGTCCTTGGCCGCTCTCCCCTGCCGGGGGGTCAGGCGCTCCTGGCGGCCCTCATGATGAATGCTGCCGGTATCCCCAGCACGGCGCCGCACAGGTGACCCCACACGGCAGTCCTGCCCAGACTGTGGTTGACCCCCACAAAGTCAAAGAAACTGCCCAGGAGCCCGGCGGTGGACACCCCGTTCATGATGAAGGGCATCATCACCAGCAGCAGGCTTACCCCCAGGAGGACGCCGCCGTAGACCGGACGGCGGTAAAGCCACAGGATCGCCACCATGAAGAGCATGGTGAACTCCGTGGCGGAGATCCCGTAGTAGGCGGAAACCGGGCCGTCGGGGTAGAACCGGCTCATGATGAACCAGTTCAGCAGGGTGTTCATCACCAGGAAGATGAGCACGTAGGCGCTGGCATACCTGCCGGTCCTGAGGATGCTGTCCACCGGTGACAGGGCGTAAATGACCACGAAGGCCACCGAGTCCACCGCCAGATGGTACCAGCTCAGATGGACAAAGTCCCCGTAGATGTACTCCGGCCAAAAAGAATGGCAGTGAGCCGCTGTCAGACTCACCGGGTAGGGCGAAAAGACGCCGAACAGGTGAGTCGTCAGGATCACTGCCAGAGTGATGAGTATCAGAGTCATCAGAAGATGTTACTCTTCAGATTCATTCTCGCTGTCGCGGATCAGGAAGTCCTCAAGGGTCTTGCCCTCGTTGTCGATGGCTCTCTGGATGGCGAAGGGGGTGCGGCCCTGACCGGTCCAGTACTTGGTCTCACCGTTCTCATTCTCATAGACGTACTTGGGAGGACGCTTGGATCTGGTCACCACAGAGTCTGCTCCGTTCATGAGGTCGGACAGTTCGATGCCATCTCTCTTCAGCTGCTCCAGGTAACTGCTGATCTTTCTGCTCTTGGACTCTTCGTTCTTCTTGCGCTCACGGAGAATGCTGGAGATGTTCTCAACAGCGGTCTCAAGATTGTCCACGCTGAAGCCGGAAAGAAGATCCTCAAGCTTGTCAAGATTAAGCAGGTTTTTCTGGAAGGCGGTCAGTGCCATTTGTGTGTACCTCTCATTGGTTAAGTGAAATAAAAAAAAATGTCTGTAAATTAAATGTGCCAAAAACTAAAGCAGCCCTGCGGGAAACTCCGGGAGTCCGGCAGGCATGGTGTCAGGTGGTCAGGATCTTGTTTGCCCATTTGGTGGCCTCAAGATAGGTGTCGATGGCCTCCTGCTCATCAATGCCTAGCTTCTGCACCCGGACCTTCACCCGGGGCCAGTTCAGGGTCTCGTAATCCAGCACCAGCCCGATGTAGAAAGCCAGTTCACCCTTTTTGGCGATCAAGGCCTGCTTGATCTCCTCCTTGATGGGCATGGAACTGATGATTTCGCTGAAAGGGCGGTCCATCATGGCATCCAGCAGGGAGAACAGGCCGCACATGAAAGCGTCCTGGGGCTCAACCTTGTTCTGTCTCTTGCCGGCGATGAGTTCGCAGAAGCGGGCCCGGACCAGGGACATCCTGGACAGCTCTGAGGGTTTGTTCTCATTGATGCAGGTGGCATACACCAGGGAAATGAAGCGGCGCATGTTGTCCTTGCCCAGGAATACCACCGCATGTCTGAAGGAGGTGATGGGATCACTGGTGCCGTAGCGGACATTGTTCACATAGGAGAGCAGCTTGTAGGCCAGGGACTGATCCTGGTTGATGATCTTCTCGATCTTGTCGTAGTCGATGTTGTCCTTGATGGTCTCAGTGAACAGCTGGGTGACCACCACCTGGTTGGCAGACAGTGTCTTGTGCTTCACCACCTCGGGCTTGCTGAAGAAGTATCCCTGGAACAGTTTGAAGCCCATGTCCTTGGCCTTCTCAAACTCCTCCTTGGTTTCGATCTTCTCCGCCAGGCACTTGATGTGATCCATCTGGCCGGCATGGGAGGTGAGGTAGTCCTGGATCTCCTGGTGGCTGGACAGGCGCCAGTCGAACTTGATGATGTCGATGTGGGGCAGGAACCGGTCCCAGGCCGGATCCATGGTGAAGTCGTCCAGGGCAATGGTGTAGTGGCGCTCCTTCAGATCCATGACGGACTTCAGGAGGGTGTCATTGGGGGTGGCGTCCTCCAGGATCTCTATGACCACCTTCTGGGCAGGCAGGGAATCGATGATGCCGGCAATGATCAGGGAGTAGGGGAAATTGACGAAACTGATCTTGTCCCCCACCAGGGATTCAATGGGCTGACTGAGGAACTGCTCCTCCAGGAGGGTAATTGTGGCTTTTTCCGAGGAGATATTGGGGAACGCATTGGAGAGGCCCTGTCTGAAGAGAAGCTCGTAGGCGTAGGTGCGCATCTTGGCGTCAAGAATTGGTTGGCGAGCTACAAAGGAATACATGAAAAGACAGTCTCTCTCTAAAGAATGAGGAGATTTTAGCACAGAATTTATCAAAAAGAATGACTTTGATCGGGTTTTTTAGGTTTTTTTTATTTTATTGCCCGGTGATTTCAATTGCCGGCGGTGTATTTCCCGGGCCCGTTCTATTAGCTGATCTTTTCAATTGCCGGCTTTGCTATTTGACAAAGCTTTGATTTGCGGGGCTTTCTGGGACGAGTCTTTCCGATGAATAATAGGCATTGCCTGCCTAGAAAAGGACTGAAGTTCCTGCAGGTCTGGCAGGTGTTCCGGCATATCAGGATGGAGAAAAAGCATATATATAAAGAATAGGGCGATCCTGTTAAGACCGGGGATCCTCCCCTTTTCTGCTGACAGAGTGACGGGGCAGAACCAGGATAAGCACGACACAATATGTTCGATAATGGTTATATATGATGTGAACGGATTATGATGAGAAGATCCGGTGGGGATGTATCAGAAAAATGCTTAACCACGGCATTGGATGTGTCTTTTGCTGTAAAGCGCAGTTTCCGGCGTAAGGCGCCGGATGCGGGGGGAGGATTGCCATGTATTGTGATCATCAATCTCACCAGGCACTATATGTGGCCGATGATCTTTTAGGGCTCCTGGCAGACCTTTGGGGGGGACCTCCCGGCCTTCCTGCCCGCCGGAGGCATGCCTTCTGCCAGATCTTTGAACTGTGTCACGCTGTCTGGTTTATGTCCGCCTTTCCAGGCTATGTAATGATCCCGGATCCTGCGGTGGGGATTTTACAGGCGTTTATCCATCGTCTTGTTAAGGAGGTGCGAGGTTGATGGCTAATAATCCCTGCCGCTTCTGCTAACCTTCAGAGCTGTGTTCTTTAATTATTTTTCTTTAGCCGGGGCTTGTTATTCTCCGGTGCCGGGCTTCGCAATGCCATTAAGAACACCATGATCAGGGCCGATTCGCCTTTCCTTTTTGTTCCCGGCAGATGATGGAAGCTCCTGGCAGACCTTTGTTCGTCGGTGTGCATTTGGCTGTTGTGATCTGGCTAGTTCTGGATTATTTTTGTACAGTGTCCGGGGCATTTATTATCGTTATTTAACGCCATGGTTAGTGCCAATTTCCATTCTGCCGGAGCCTGTCCCATATCATTTCGGCATGGGATCTGATTTTATTAGAAGGATCTTTCCAGGAACCAATGCAATTTGATCCGGCGTCCTAAAGCGCAGCCAAATTGTTTTTCGGGACCACCGCAGGCAATTTCTTCCCGACTTTCCGGTTCTATTGCAGGGCATGCCTGTGACTGCCTGAAAGAGGGAGAGATGCTTATTCGTGGGGTAGAGACGGGGCGGATCTGCCGAACTGTCAATGCGGATCTGCAGGGGAACACGGTGGATGATCCCGCTGAAGAGGCTGTACGTTTCCCCAGAGGGTCAGTTGGATCTTCCTCTGAAGAGGCTGTGTGGTTCAGCAGAGGGTGCGGTGGATGATCTACTGAAGAGGCTGTGTGGTTCAGCAGAGGGTGTGGTGGATGATCCACTGAAGAGGCCGCTGCGGATCCGCTGAAAGCCAGATGTTTCCATGCGCTGGAATGTGACAGTCCCTGCGGTGGTGAGTCCTGTTCCTGGGACTGACGCCCGGTGTCCCTGTGGAAGTTCCTGCTCCGTGACGGTAGCAGAGTCGGGGAACATCTTCACTGCGCATTGCCGGTTTGGAGAAAAAAACGACTGTCACTCGGGAACTGGACGCTACAGCAGATGGACAGTTTTTGTCAGGATCAGGGCTTTCCACGGGAACAGCGGTGCCCCGGGGTGAGGCCCCCTGGGGTGAGATGCCCGGAGAGGGGAGTCAGGCGGTGAGGATGCAGGGGCAGGGTGATGTGTCTAAGGCAGATCCCAGGGGACAGGGACGGGAAAAGCGGAGGGGAAAAGCCGGGCAGTGGGGAGAGCGGGCATGCCCGGCATTGGGATCAGGTGCGGCAGAACTTCCTGAGCACTTTCCTGAAGGCACTGCCGTCATACTCCCAGTTGCTGCAGGATTTGCCGTGATCCCAGCGTTTTTGGGCGATCTCGTCCAGGTAGGGCTTGAAGGTCTGGTAGTTGGGGAATTTCTCAAAGCAGGTGGCATTGGGCCCGAAGCAGATCCGGGCGAAGTCAATCAGCTGCCGGTAGGCGTTCCGGGCATCCCGGACATCGAAGTTCCTCAGCAGTTCCCTGCGGGCCCGGCGGCGCACATTCCAGCGCGTTAGGGGCTCGATGGAAATGATGTTCTCCAGGTACAGCAGGTAGAGGACGCAGAACACTATGAGGGCAATGATCAGCAGCATTGCCGTCAGCAGCAGGATCCTGGTGGTGTTGCGGGCGGTGAAGTCATACTGCTCATCCCCGTCGGCGGAGATATCGTAGGTGGGTGACTCCAGATGGAACACACTGAGGGTGGCCTGATTGTTCTCGTTGCGGCTTATCCAGCGGATCTCCTCCGGGGCGAAGTGCAGCTTCATGGGCCTCAGGGGCACAAAGACCTGGCTGAAGGTGCGGCTGGACTCCAGGATCCCGGTTTCCGGATCATAGTGCTCGCTGATCTGCTCCTTGTCGGTGTAGGCCTTGTACTGGGGGGTGCCGCCGATGATCCTGGAGGGCAGATCCTGGGCGGAGATCCCGGTGCCTGAGAAGGTGATCTCATGGACGATGGGGGTGTTGACCTTCAGATCTGCATTTTTCTCGGGTTCCCAGGTTTCCCGGATCTTGAAGTCATCGGCGGCTATGGCTCCGGCATTTCCCGCCGGTGCGGTGACCGTGATCTCAATGGGCTTTTCCTGGAACACAAAGGGCACCTGGGGGCCGCCGTCCCGGCTTTTGCTGGGATCGGTCACCCGGATGGTCCCGCCCTGGTTGGTGATGGTGGGGTTGCCCTGCTGGGCGCCGGCGGGGGCATAGGTACCCCTGGCGGAGGCGGGAATGATCCGGTGGGTTCCCGGGGTGCGGAAGGAGGCGGCATGGACGGTGGTGATCACCTCATACCGGTGCCCCATGGTGGAGCGTTGCTCCCGGGACTCATGCAACTGGTGGATCTGGCCGTCACCGTCCACTGCGGGGCTGACGGGCGGGGAGGTCAGTTCCACGCCTCCATGGACGGTGGTGACCGTGCGGATGAGGAGGGTTTCGTTGACAAAACCTGCCGGGCGGATGATCTCCGTCTGGATAAGCCCCCTGAGCTCCGGTCGTGGCTCCCGGCCGTTGCGGCGGCGGACATTGATGGGTATGGGATCGGTGACGTTGTCCCGGATCAGGAGCCTGGGGATCTGCATCTGGCCGCTGGCATGGGTCAGCAGGGGGATGGTCCACAGGGAGACGTTCTGGTATTCCCGGTATTCAAACCGGGGCTCGCCAATGGTGAAGTTCTCAGCTGCCAGGGGCCGGGTGTCCAGATCCCAGCTGTCAAACCTGCCGGTGGCGCTGATCTCCAGTTCGAAACTGGTGTCCTCATACAGCTTCTCGCCCCGGTGGATATCGGCTTTGATCAGGTTTTCCGCCCAGGCAGCGCCGGCGGTGAGCAGCAGTGCCAGCAGGGCTGTGAGTGTTCTTCCTACCATCTCTGGGCTGGTCCTGTCTTGTGGCTGCTCTTCCGCTGGAGGTTGAGCAGGCGGTTGCGGATGAGGTTTTCGGGATTGATGGCCAGGCAGCCGGTGTCCTTGCTGCAGCCGTTGTCCTGGATCCGGCCGGTGCGGACGATGTCCGGGGTCTCGCTGACGGCGTGGCGGCGGGCGATCTCCTGCATCTGCAGGCGCTTCAGCAGCTCCAGGTTGTACCTGGCGTCAAAGTTGTGCTCGTTCTCGGTTTCCAGCACCTGCTGGTACAGGAGGATGGCGTTTTCCACCTCGCCGATCATGGCATAGGCGTTGGCCAGGTTGTACCTGATCATCAGATCGGCGGTCTTACCGGAGGTCTCCCAGGCCTCAATGGCCTGGGGAAAATCCCCGGCCTTGTAATAGGCGTTGCCCCGCCACACGGGATCGTCAAACTCAGCGGCGGCTTCGGCATACCGGGCGTCATTGTACAGGGCAATGCCTTCCAGATCGCCGGCATAGGCGGTGCCCGGCACTGTCAGCGCTGACACCATGACCCCCAGGACCAGGGCGAAAATGAACCCCTGCCGGAACACCAGGGCCAGTAGTAGCAGGGGCAGGGCCAGCCAGTAGCCCAGATCTGTGGACTGGTACACGTCATTCATCCCACTCAGGTTTTTGGAGGAGGCCAGGCGGAACAGACCCTCCAGCTCATGCTCGTTCTGGAAACTGTAGGCTTTGATCCCGGAGTTCTGGATCAGGGTCTCCACGTTCCGCAGGTTAGATCGGGCCACCACAATCTCCCCGGAGGAGTCCTTAAGCAGGGAGCCGTTGCCCAGTTTCAGGGCGGATCCCTCATTGGTGCCGATGACATACAGATAGTAGCGGTTGGCGGACTGGCTGATGAATTCCGCCAGTTTCAATGCCTCGTTCTCCTGGCTCACCCCGTCGGTCACCACCAGAATGTTGCCCTTGACCCCCATGTTGGCGGGGATGGCGTCGGCATGCTGGACGGCCCGCATGAGATCCGTGCCCTGCATGGGCATCACCGAGGGATCCAGCTGGCGGATGTAGGTCCTCAGGGTGTTGAAGTCGCTGGTGGGGGGTACCAGGGTGTAGGTGTTGCCGGCAAACACCACCAGGGCGATCTTCTTGTTGGGGGTGGCCTTGTTCAGCAGCTGCAGCAGGGAGTAGCGCATCTGCATGTAGCGGTTGGGCTTGATATCGTCAGCCAGCATGGAGTTGGACAGATCCAGGGCCCAGATCCACACCTCCTCATTCTGGTACAGGGGGGTGTTCTCATCCCTGATGGTGGGCCCGGACAGGGCCACCACCCCCAGGATCCAGGGCAGGGCGAAGAGTTTGAAGTTCCGGCGGATCTTCCGGGTGTTCTCCCGGTTGAAGTAGTTGAAGATCTCCGGCAGCATCATCTGCTGGGAGGAGTTCACCCGGCGGAACCTGATGAGGTAGAAGAGCACCGGCACCACCAGGAGCACCAGGAACCAGGGCCGGGCCATGAAGAAACTACTCATAGTGCCTCCTCATCAGATAGGCGGCGGCGAAGGAGAGCAGCAGGGACAGCAGCAGGGGGATGTAGTACAGCTCATGCACCTGCTGGAAGTACCTTTCCGAGGTGAGCCGGGGCTCGCTGGCGGAGATGTTGTAGTAGGCCTGGGAGAGGGACTCGGGATCAGTGGCCCGGAAAAATCTTCCGCCGGTCTCCTCGGCCAGCTTCTGCAGCATCTCCGTGTCCATCTGCTCGGTGACCAGGTTGTTCATGGCTCCGTAGCCCACGGTGTAGATCTTCATGCCGTTGTTCAGGGCAAAGGTCACCGCGTCGTCTGCGGAGATCCTGGAGGAGGTGTCCCGGCCGTCGGTCAGGAGGATGAGCACGTTGTTGGCGTTTTTCTCGCTGGCCAGGGTCTGACCCGCCAGGATCACGGCGTCTCCCAGGGAGGTGAGGTTGCCGGCCAGGTTAGTGGCCAGTTCATCTACAAACTGGCTGTAGAGCCGGTGATCGTGGGTCACCGGGGACATGACGAAGGCATTGTCAGCAAAGACGATGAGACCGAAGCCGTCCTCCTTCCGGGAGGCGGCGAAGTCCTTCAGCTCCTCCTTCAGCACGTCCATGCGGGTGGTGCGGATCCCGTGGTGGACCATGTCGTTCATGTCCATGGAGGGAGACACGTCCACCGCCACCATGATGTTGTAGCTGTCCTTCTTAACCAGCACCGGGGAGCCGATGAACACCGGGCGGCAGGCTGCCAGGGCCAGGCAGATGTAGCTGAGGACGCAGATCCCCACCAGCACCAGGGAGATCCGGGGGCTGCGGTTCTTCACCAGGGGGATAGACGGCAGCTGGATGGGCTTGCGGTTGGGCTCCCGCAGGGGCCAGAAGTAGTAGATGAGGTACGGCAGCAGCAGGACGATGAGGACAAAGGGGTACTTTATCTGGATCATGGTCTTCTCCAGACATTGGAGCACAGCCACAGGAAACCCTGGCGGTACAGGGATCTGCGCTCGCTGCGGGTGAGGATGTGCCCGCCGTAGGCCATGCTGTCCCAGTCGCTGACGGTCCGGCTCAGGTGGCACAGGCCTGTGTGATCCAGAAACTCCAGCCACCGGGTCCCGGACAGGGACGCGACCTTCTCCCGGGGGAAGTAGCGCAGGGCGGCATTCTTCAGGATCCGTCCCATTTCCCCGGCGAAGTTGTCTGCCCTGAGGAAGGCGGAGGTCAGGTGGGACAGATCTCGGAACACGGGAATGCAGTGTCTGAGGATCACCCAGAGCAGGGCAAGGCACAGCACCGCCCCTGCGGCGATCCAGAGATAGACACCCAGATCTGTGGGATCAGGTCCCACATGAATGTCCTTCAGACCGAGGTTTTTGATTTCTTCAACGTTGTACATCTTGCGGTTCCGGATCCCGTCCGGGGGAGCCGGCTCACTGCTTGGAGGCGTCTATGCGGATGAACCGCTGGCAGGAGTGCTTGAGCTGGGTTGAGAGCACCCGCATGCGGTGCATGCCGATCTTGCGGTAGTCGTCGGTGAACTTCCGGTCCGGGCAGACCACATAGCCCACGCTGTTGCCGTTGTCCACATAGAGCATGCCCGGATCCTTGAGTTCGATCTCCATGCGGTCAAAGATCTGGTAGCAGTAGACTATGTGGTTGAGGTTGAGGTACCGGAGGATCATCGCCGCCCGGGCGGTGAGACGGTAGAAGTCGGAAATAATGTACACCACGCTTCCTGGACGGATGGTCTCGCTGAGCAGCTGCAGGGCGTCCACCAGCTCACGGCTGGAGCTCCGATCCTTAAGGCCGCTGCAGTAGCTGGCATGGAGCTTCTTGATGATGTCCAGCACGTCGTGGTGGCGGCCACCCGGGTTGGTGCGGACGATCTCGTCGCCGGTGATGATGAGGCAGGACACCTTGTCATGGCCCAGGACGCTCTGCCAGGCGGTGGAGGCTGAAAGCAGTGCCGCCACCCGGGACTTGAGCTGTCCCCGGGAGCCGAAGTACATGGTCTCGCTGAGATCCGTGACGATGTAGGTGCAGCGGTCCCGCTCCTCCCGGAACAGCTTGGTGTGGGGCCGGCCGGACCGGGCGGTGATGTACCAGTCGATGTTGCGCACATCGTCACCCGGGACATAGGGCCGGACCTCATCAAACTCCATGCCCCTTCCCTTGGCGCTGGAGGCCTGGAAGCCGAAGCGGGGGCTGGCGACCTTGCTGGAGGGGAGAACCACGCTGGAGGGTGGAACGTTGACCAGATCCTCGAAGGTCAGCTCCACTGCGCTCATGCAACAACCACCAGGCTCAGGATCTTCTCAATCACGTCATCCGGCTTGATGCCGTCGGCCTCAGCCTCCATGCTGATGATGATGCGGTGGCGCATCACCGGATAGGCGCATACCTGGATATCGTCGGGGGTGACGTAGTCCCGGTCGCTGAGCCAGGCCCGGGCGCAGGCGCACCGGCACATGGCGATGGTGGCCCTGGGGCTGACGCCGTAGGAGATCCACCTTGCCAGATCCCCGTTCACCGTCACCGGGTTGCGGGTGGCGTTGACCAGGTTCACGATGTATTTCTGCAGCTCCTCGGAGACCTTCACGTCCAGGATGCTGGCCCGGGCCTCAAACAGCTCCTTCTGGGTCAGCACCGGGTGCTCCTTCTCCTCCCTGCGGTGCCGGACCTCATACTGGTTCAGCTGCAGGATGCTCAGCTCGTCGGACACATCGGGATAGTCGATCTTGATGTGGAGCATGAAGCGGTCCAGCTGGGCCTCGGGCAGGGGGTAGGTTCCCTCCTGCTCCAGGGGGTTCTGGGTGGCCATGACCAGGAACAGCTCCGGCAGGGTGTAGGTTTTCCTGCCGATGGTGATCTGCTTTTCAGCCATGGCCTCCAGCAGGGCGCTCTGCACCTTGGCCGGGGCCCGGTTGATCTCGTCGGCCAGCAGCAGGTGATGGAACAGGGGGCCGGGCTGGAAGACGAAGGAGCCGTCCTGGGGACGGTAGACATCCGTGCCGGTGACATCCGCCGGCAGGAGATCCGGGGTGAACTGAATGCGGTGGAACTTGCCCTCGATGCACTTGGAAAGCTCCTTGATGGCCCGGGTCTTGGCAATGCCCGGAGGTCCCTCCACCAGAATGTGTCCGTCGGAGAGCAGAGCCAGCATCAGTCCGTCAATCAGATCCAGCTGTCCCAGGATCTGTGAGCTCAGGTACTCGCGAACCGCCTGAACCTTGTCTTTGAACATGTGAATTCCGCCTTGTGGTTGCTCAATTACAGCGGGATATTATAAGGGGTCTGCCCTGGAAAAGTGTTGATCAAAATGGAATTTTGACAAATGTCACGCCGGGTGCCGGGAGCATTCCGGCGGGTCTGGTGCATCCATGGCGGGCTGTGGACAGGGCTGGCGGACTCTGCTGGACCGGATGGGCAGGGAGGCATGAGCGCGTGATCCGGAGTTCATGAGAGCGGGATCAGAGGAGATAAGAAGAAAAGAAGGGGACTGCTGTCGCTGACTGCCGGTGACGGGCGCGGTGCCGATCCCGGTCCGGGGTGCATGTGCTACAATGCCAGGGACTTAGGGAAGGCCGGATGTGCCGGGACCGGACGCGGATCCCGCCTCACCGGGGAGACAGCAGGAGGATGAGATGATTGTTATTATACGTCACGGCCAGGCAGACAGTCCGGCTTACAGTGACCGCAACCGCAGGCTCACGGAGAAGGGCAGGGCAGACGCCGCCGCCCGGGGCAGGCAGCTGGCGTCCTCCGGCAGGGGGCATTTTGACATTGCCATGGTGAGCCCCTACATCCGGGCACTGGAGACCCTGGATGAACTCAAAGGATCCCTTGAAATCGGCCATGTGCAGATCACCGATGAGCTGGTGCCCAATGCCTCCAGCGAGGTGTCCGACTTCCTCCGCTATCTGGACGAGTCCGGAAAGCATGTGCTGGCGGTGACCCACATGCCCCTGGCGGGACTCCTGGTGAATGATCTGTGCGGCCCTGCGGCCATGGGGACCTTTGATCCCGGTGACTACTATGTGCTGGAGAAAAAGCCCGGCTCTGAGCTCTACTCAGTGACCTGCACGACAAATTCCTTTTCTCTTATGTAAATAATGTTGCACTTTTGCCCGCGGGGAATATAAACCGGATATGCGAGGAAATTAATAAGAAGCGCATTCCGCGGTTTTCATGGATGTAAGACCGCCAACAGCACAGAATGGACTCTCTTCCGCACAACCCACCGGATCCAGGATCTGTTGCCCATGAGAATTTTTAAAAATTATTCCCCGAAGGTTGTGGCCAAGTATGTGAAATTCTTTTTCAAGGGAAGGCTTTACATCAACGGCCGCGGCGGCTATGTCTTTGAGCACGGGCGTGTGGTCATGCCGCGAAGCGCAGATCCCATCCACCACGCCACCGTCACGGAAATCAACCGGCAGATAAGTTCCCTCTCCTGACAGAGCCATTTTCGTCTCTCCGGCGCTGGTTATCTGAACACCCCGTGATCTTCCAGATCCGTTCCCTGGAATGCGCCGGGCGATCTGTCTGCAACTCCTCCCTCCGGAACATCTCTTTCTTTCCTAATTTCCTTTTGTTTTCCGCTTTTGGGCGTATCTCTGTGAGCCGCTGCCAATTCAGGCTGACATCCGGTTCCTCCTGAAGGTCTCATCCCCGATCCCCACTGATCTGTCCGTGATCATCCTGATCCGCTTCCGTTTCAGCCCTGGGGCCGGGTGATGTTCTGTGCCGCCAGTCCCGCCGGACGGGCTGTGTTCTTGACACTGTCAGATCCCCCATAGATAATCTTTCAGCGTGGGAAGCGCCTTCACGGCCGCCGGATCCCGGTTCAGCCCTTATGCCGCCCCTGGTTTCGGAGGAGATCTGATGGACAGTTTTGTTACTGATTACAATTTCGTTTCCGAGGAGGTGATCCAGGCTGAGATCACGGAGGAAATGTCCACCCTGGGGGACATGCTGCGCTATCTCACCACCGCCATTGCCAAATCCGGGGTGTTCTGCGGCCATGGATCCGAGGAGCCCTGCCAGGAGGCGGGGCAGCTTCTCAGTTATGTGCTGGGCATTGACTATGATGATCTGGAAGACTTTGAGAACGCTGTGCTTTCCTCCCGGGAGCGGAAGGAGATCTTCCAGGTTCTGCGGATGCGTATTTTTGACCGCATGCCAACTCCGTACATAACCAACCTGGCTTACCTGGCGGGTCTGCGGTTCTATGTGGACGAGAGGGTCCTTATTCCCCGTTCCCCCATTGCCGAACTTGTCTGCGGCGGTCTGGTGCCCTATCTTCCGGCGGATGCGAAGCTGGGGCTTGATCTGTGCACAGGTTCCGGCTGCCTTGCCATCCTCATGGCGGTGCGCCTGGGCATTGAGGTGGATGCGGTGGATCTGTCTGAAGATGCCATCGATGTGTGCACCTACAACGTGGATCTCCATGGCCTGACCAACCGGGTGGTTCCCATCAGATCGGATCTCTTTGATCAGCTGGATCCGGAAGTGCGCTACGACGTGATTGTCTCCAATCCCCCCTATGTGCCTGAGGATGAGATGGCGGATCTCCCCGAGGAGTTCCTGGCCGAGCCCCGGATGGCCCTGGAGGCAGGAGCCGACGGTCTGGATCTGGTGCGGCGGATCCTGCGGGACGCCCCCGGACACCTGCAGCCGGGAGGCTACCTGATCTGCGAGGTGGGGGATTGCATGGAGACATTGGCCTCCGCTTATCCGGATGTGGCCTTTGAGTGGGCGGAGCTGAAGAACGGCGGCGTGGGCGTGTTTGCCGTCTCCAGGGAGGAACTGGAAAAGCACGCCGGGCTGTTCGCCTGAGTTGTAACTGATTCTTATCTATAGGAGATAACATGTCCGGAAACACATTTGGACAGAATTTCACGGTGACCACCTGCGGGGAAAGTCACGGTCCCGGTCTGATGGCCATTGTGGACGGCTGTCCCTCCGGTCTGGAACTGTGCGAGGCGGACATTCAGACTGATCTGGACCGCCGCAAGCCCGGCGGTCCTTTCACCTCCCCTCGCAGGGAGGAGGACAAGGTGACCATTGTCTCCGGGATCTTTGAGGGCAAGACCACCGGAACTCCCATCGGACTGGTGATCTGGAATGAGGATCAGCGCTCCCAGGACTATTCCGCCATCATGAACAAGTTCCGTCCCGGACATGCCGACTACACCTATCAGCAGAAGTACGGCTTCAGGGACTACCGGGGCGGCGGCCGGGCCTCCGCCCGGGAGACCGCCATGCGGGTGGCGGCGGGTGCCATTGCCCGGAAATACCTGAAGAACCGTCTGGGCGTCGAGATCCGGGGCTGTGTCACCCGGATCGGCACCATAGCGGCGGATTTCGTCAATATGGATCAGTCCTGTCTGAACCCCTTCTTTTTTGCTGATCCCCAGAAGCTCCAGCAGGTGGAGGACTACCTGAGGGAACTGAAGAAATGCGGTGACAGTGCGGGAGCGGAGATCCGGATCCTGGCCCGGGGCGTGCCCTCAGGCCTGGGGGAGCCGGTGTTTGACCGTCTTGACGCCGACATTGCCAAGGCCATGATGGGGATCAACGCTGTCAAGGGCGTGGAGATCGGTGACGGCTTTGCCGCTGCTGCCCACCGGGGTTCAGAGCACCGGGATCTGATCAGTTCCGGCGGGTTCCGATCCAACCATGACGGCGGGATCCTGGGCGGGATCAGCACCGGCAACCCCATTGAGGTTTCCGTGGCCCTGAAGCCCACCTCCAGCATCACCATTCCCGGGGAGACCATTGATCTTGAGGGTCACAGCACTGAGATCAGCACCGGCGGACGGCATGATCCCTGCGTGGGGATCCGGGCGGTGCCCATTGCCGAGGCCATGCTGGCATTGGTTCTCATGGATCATTATCTCCGGGACCGGGCCCAGAACTCTGACGTGGATCGGCGCCGTTATTTCTGATGGCGTCCCGGAGCCGGTGACAGCCGGGGCTGTTTACCCTGGCTATTCCTTTCAGCACTTCCGGTTGCTCCTGGAAAGGGCACCACAGCCTCAGACGGCACAGGAGCCCTGCTGGCAGACACCTCCGGGACCGGACAGGTCCCAGTTTTCACACTTATTTGCAAGGTGACAGATATGCATAAAATTTTCCGTGCGGCACTGGTGGCAGCATCCCTCTGCGCCGCATCCATGACCCAGGCCAAGGACTATACCCAGCAGGAAATTGAGAAGATTGTCCATGACTACATTGTGAGTCACCCGGAGGTCCTCCTTGAGGCTGGTGACGAGCTACAGAAGCGCAAGGCCCAGATCGGCGCTGAAAAGGAGAAGATGTACGTCAAGACCTTTGAGCAGGAGTTGTTCCACTCCCCGGCGGATGCCTCAGTGGGACCCCAGAATGCCAAGAACGTGATTGTCGAGTTCTCGGATTACAACTGCGGTTACTGCAAGCGCTCTAAACAGCTGTTTTTCAAGGTTCTGGAGAGCCACAAGGCCAAGGGTGATATCCGTTATATCTTCAAGGAATACCCCATCCTGGGCCCCGGATCTGAGATTGCCGCCAGATATTCCCTGGCTGTCTATGCCCTCTATCCTGATCGGTTCCTGGACTACCACATGGCGGTGATCAACAGCTCCTCCAGGGTGGGATCTGCCAAGGATCTGGAGACCCATATTGCCAAGTTGGGCCTGGATCTGGAGAAGATCAAGGCACATGCCTCCTCCAAGGACGTGACGGCGGTGATTGAGAAGAACCAGAACCTGGGCGCCGCCATGGAGGTCACCGGAACTCCCTGCTACATCATCAACGGCAAGTTCGTCCGGGGCGCACCCCAGACGGTGGAGTATATTGAGTCCCAACTGGTCAAATAAAGATCGGCACCGCCCGGACTGCCCAGGTGCTTTCCGGGGGATGTTTTTCTCAGGACGGGATCCTTCCAGAACGGCGGGATCCCTTTCTTTTTCTGAGACTGGATTTGAGACGGGGATGTGCCGGTCCGCTCTGACAGCGGGTGTCCGTCCGGGAGCTTCTTGCAGATCTGCTGTTCGGTTTCTCTTCCGGCGGGCGCTTTCAAAAGTCGCAGAAGATTGCGGTGAGAGGGACAGGAAGGAGGGGCGGGGTACTGCCCTCTTGAGTTTGACGCGGATGGGGCACTGGGAGTCCGGGTGTGCCGGGTGCTGTGGGAGCGGATGATCCCAGGACTGGTGTGAGTCCCCAGGCTAAACTGGGGGACTCTCTGCCAGATCAGAGCGTCCTGGGCATGTCAGGATCGGCGGCGCTCAGGGGCTTCTGGCAGATCAGGCGATTTGGTGGGGCGGCGCTATTTGATGTCCACTGGGGCATACTTGCCCCGGGAGTTGTAGCCCCGGCGGATCTTGCGGTTGCCCACGGACGTGGGACCGTACTTCCCGTGGGAGTCATAGCCGTATTCCACCTTGTCCTTGCCCACGGACACCGGGGCGTATTTGCCATGGGAGTTGTAGCCATAGCCGATCTTCTTGTCACCCACGGACACCGGAGCATACTCCCCGTGGGAATTGTAGCCGTAGCCGATCTTCTTGCCGCCCACGGAGACGGGAACATACTTGCCGTGGGAATTGTAGCCGTACTCAACTTTCTTCCCGTCGATCTCCACTGGCACATACTCCCCGTGGGAATTGTAGCCGTAGCGGATATTGTCGGCCTGGACAGGCTGGATCAGCAGAAAGGCGGCAGCAAGGACCGCTGCGGGGAAAAGACGCATGGCATACACTCCTGTGAAGGGGATCAGGGAAAAGACGCACCTACCGGCGCTGGCCGGACGGGTGGGCCGAGCAGATCAGATTAGATCAGATCAGATCAGAGCAACCCGACCAGAGAATGATTGTATCACTGAACGTCGCAATCCCCACTTTTTTCCGTCTTTTTGTGATCAGGCGGCGGAATTTCAGCTGATCCGGGCCTGGTAAGGATCTGTGGGTGTCTTGCCCGCCGGAAACTGCCGTCTGTCTGTGGTGCCGCTGCGCCGGGGTGCAGTGAACCTCATCGGTGTTTGGTTCCGGATCTGCTGTCACCGCCAGGTGTTGGACGGGGCTGCCATGGGCTCAGCCTTTGCTGCTGCTGCCTGCCGTCAGGTGAGTGGCAGGAATGGCTGTCGCCGATAGCTGATACCGATACCAGCGCGGATGCTGAACAGGGTTCCTGAACGGGCAGGGGGGCAGTAACGACGGTGACCGGATAGAGCCAGGGACCGGAAATGACCTTAAGTAAGGCGGCAGTTCAGGCGGGAAGGGCGTAAGGCCAGACGATGAGGGCAGAGAGCAGGGGAGAGGAGAAAACTGGCAGGTCAGAAACGGGTGAGGACAAGCCACATCCCGGTACTCAGTATCAATCGGCTTGGCTGCTTCCTTCCGGACCTGACCGGGGTAACCGACGAACCAATACGGGAGGACCTGCCCCCATAACGCTGACAATGGTACTATACCGTGTGACGCCATTCAAGATCTTTTGGCTTTGGACGTCATCAACTGATCAGATGGTGACCGCATCCGGAGGAGGCTGCCTGCAGCAGGAAACTCCGGGAGGGCAGAAAAAGAAAAAAGGCACCGGGTGAACAATGTCCATACCACTAAGGAGGTGCCCATGCCTTTCAAAACGAGACCATCCTAAAATTTCGGCTCCAGATTGTCGAGCTCCCCAAGCACCACGGAAGATCGGTGGGGAGATGAGAACTGAATGTCCTCAGTATCATGGAGCACGGCATCATTGAACCGTCATTGGTCAGTAAAATTTTTTAATTTTTTCTTCCTAAGAAAATCAGTGCTGATTAAAAAAATTAGGCACTAATTCCTTCTGCACACAGCTCTGAAAGAAACAGAGTGTAGGTTCTTTCCTGGTAGTACTTGAGCCACTCAAAGCCCATGGCTTCAAGTATCTGCACAAGGACATCAGTGAGCCCCGCAATCTTGAATGAGTTATCCTTGGGAATGAAGAGAAGGTTGATATTCGAATTGTCCACGTATTGCTTCAGTCTCAAGAGGGTAGGTATTGCCAGCTCTGTTCGATGAT